>JACCDO011226001.1_pt1 | contig 14935 bp, 13 predicted proteins | sample 7446101 | NCBI WGS metagenome assembly JACCDO01 (sample SAMN15323440, study PRJNA562643) | freshwater metagenome | isolation source: river surface water | place: USA:Blue River Watershed | collected 2017-08-16
ACTATTTAAGCCATTGATTGTAGATACTGACAATGATCCACCAATTGTAGCATCTCCACTGACTGATAGAGCAACTACACTTAGACTATTTAAGCCATTGATTATAGATACTGACAATGATCCACCGATTGTAGCATCTCCACTGACTGATAGAGCAACTACACTTAGACTATTTAAGCCATTGATGGTTGATACATCCAAAGTACCTGTAATTGCAACATCACCAACCAAGGTAGAAACTGTCAATGATCCACCGATTGTAGCATCACCACTTACTGACAGAGCAACTACACTCAGACTATTTAAGCCATTGATGGTTGATACATCCAAAGTACCTGTAATTGCAACATCACCAACCAAGGTAGAAACAGTCAATGATCCACCAATTGTTGCATCTCCACTGACTGATAGAGCAACTACACTCAGACTATTTAAGCCATTGATTGTAGATACTGACAATGATCCACCAATCGTTGTGTTCCCAATAACATTCAAGGATTGTGCAGAAATTTGTTTGCTAGCAGTCAATGTACCAGTCATTGCAACTGGACCAGTAAGAGTAGAAACACTCAGCGATCCACCAATCGTTGCATTCCCTGTGACAGTTAAGGTATTCGTTGTGATGGAAGTACCTACACTAATGTTAGCAGACACTGCACCAATCAGTGCAATTGTATTGGCAGTAATTGTAATTTTATCTGACAAAGCAGACAAAACCATGTTCCCAGAGCCACCAGCAGTGATCAAAACATCTCCAGCACTTGAAGACATAGATAAACTACCAGCACCAATTGATCGAATCTTGTTTGTTTCTAAAGTTCCACTTAAAGTCAAATTGTTGAAATTCAGTGCCCCTACAATCAAAGACCCCCCAACGATCAAATTCCCACCAATACTACCATAACCAGTAGCAACAAAATTTGTAAATGCCAATGTTCCTACAGGTGGCACATAGGCAGCCCCACCAGGTGTCACACCATTCATGATCACAAAGTTTTGTGTAGTTGTGTTGTAAACAATCTCCCCATATTGACCGACATAAGTGGCAATTTCGGAGGTTGACCCATAAAACATATTACTTCTGTTTGTTGTAAATGCCATAATAGCTCTCTCTTTTCAAAGTTTTGGTTATCCAAATAACATCTATTATATTTTTAGAAAGATGAATCTAAAAAACAAACATATTGAAAAAAAAATTTTATCATCTTTGATTGGCTCATTTTTTTTTCAATAAAAAACAAAAATGTTTTTCGATTTTTGTATAATTGGATACACAAGAACTGAAGATTGTAGCCAAATAAGACAGAGAAATAAAATGAATTCAAACCTTGCAAAAAAAATTCTACAGCTAGACATCAAAAACACAAGTACACTTGTACGACATGAAAAAGTTGCCAATCTCTATACTAATGTTTTGAGATCTATGAAAAAAGATTTGAAAAATAATAGTCCAATGCTCAGTTCTAAGGAGCTTGATCAAGTCAATTTGATTCAAAAGGTAGCTTTCAGTCGAATTTTGTGGGTAGGCAAGAAACAAAAAAAATCCAATACCAATCAAGACTTCGCTGAAAACCTTTTAGGATATCCTAAACTAGATACCGATTTTTTGGTGGAAGACAGACCTGACTTTTCTATCATAAATCATGATGTTGTAAATGGTGTACAAAATGGATTCTTTAGTCAATTTGGTCTTACTTTCAAGTTCTGCCCATCTGGAGTTTTGCAAAGACCATATCGATCTCCAAAAACTTACATAGATACCGAGTTTTTAGAAATCACAAACAACAACATTGAATATGTTGCTACAGGGGAGAGACAATATAATGATAGTGTTGGCATACCCACAAGAATGGAATCAAAAGAATACCGACAAATGTTGACTCGTGAGTTTCAACAAGAATTCCAAGTGCAAATCTCTAAACCTTTTTGGATCTTAGATAGTGAAATTACCATTACATTATTTGAAAAAGTAATGGGCTATCATATGAATTACTTTTCAGATGCTAAAAAAGAAAAAAGAAAACGAAGGCAAACAAACAACGAACTAGACATTGAAGCCTTTGACCCTGTAGAAAATATCGATTGGGATGTTGCTATTCTTTTTTGTAATCGGCTCAGTAGAATGCTTGGATTTCAGCCATGCTATCTCGATTACCAAGGCAATCCAATTTTGTCTATGAGAGAATATTGGGAATTGGCACAAATTGGGAAGTGCCCTGAATTCTATACTTGGGGCATCAGTCCTGAAAACATGAAACACATTGCTAAGAATGAACAACATATCCCCAAAGAGATTTATGAACTACCAAACTTGCGTCCCAATCAAATTAAAGTCAATTTCGACCAGTCTGCCAATGGTTTTAGATTGCCTACAACATCTGAATGGATTTGGGCACTCGGCACAGTTCCAAATACAGATCCAAAAAAAATGAATGTTTTAGACAACATTGTAGGTAAACCAAAACCACAATCAAATGATCAATTCCAAATATGTAGTAAAAGAATAGGAAGGGCTGAACTCTGCTTTGATTTCTTTCTAGAACATCCAACTGTAATGTGCAAAAAACAAGTAGAAAATAAGAAAACTAAAAAAATGGAAACAGAATATGGATATCTGTGGGTAGATACATTTAATATGAGTTTGCTACAAGACACAACAAATAAATTAAAAAAAGATTTTTATGTTGGTAATCCAAACCAAATTTCAATACTGGATTACCCCAACATCCCTAAAGAGTTTATCAGTTATTTGAAATTCGATTTGAGCATGGTTGAACGATGGACTTTTTGTTGTATTTGTTTGGACTCAAAAGGAAAGACATACCCATACCAAATCAGCCATACAAATCCTAAATATAGATACACAAGACTCCGCAAAGACAAAAAGGGCATTGAAGAACGAACACTTAACGATGGGCACACATTCAGAATCTGTAAAAACATAGAATAGATTAAAGCCACACACCTTACCCAAACATACAACTTAAAAAAATGTCAATTTATCCTTGTACTTTTTGCATACAATTCTAACATAAAAGTAAAATTTTTGAAAGGATACCATCATGTCTTTTTGGTCAATCATTGGTAAATGTGCAATCGGTTTAGCAGCAATCGGTACAATTTCCATCATTAGCATGAATAGATTAAACACAAAAATGAGAGATACCTATGGTATGCCTCGCACAGAAGAACAAAGGCAAAAAAGTCTAGACCGATACAAAGCACTTCAGGCAGAAACTGCAACACCAAATCCTAAGCCACGAAAAAGAAGAAAAGCTAAGGCAAAACGAAAAGCAAACTATGTGAGCAAACTAAGAGTTAGAGCCAAAACACAAGCTGCTAAAAGCCACACTACAAAACCAATCGTTAGGAAAAGTATTTCAAACCCAATCCCAAGAAAAGCAGTTGCCAATTTCCAAAGATCCGACATGGATTTTGAAAACTCACCCATCGTTTATTGGGCAACCATGAGAGCGATTTTCCTACGAAAAATGGAAAGAGAAAAGGGAGAATCTCAGCAAGATTTCCTAGATAGAGTGTTTGATTCCTATGCAAAAGAAGGGTATTCTAGAAAGGATGCACTTGGGAAAGCATATGGCATTACTGGGTTTACCCTACAAAAAAGAGGTCTAATCAAAAAAGGCACTAAGCAAGCTACTCAAAAAGGTCATGCCTGGGCAACAAAATATCTCAAAGATTTAGGTGTTGCTGAAGTTGCTCGTAGATTCAAGGAATATGAAAAAATCTTGAAAATGGCTAAATAAAACGATATCCAAAAAGATTTGAAAAGGTTCAAAATAGACACAAAGAGAAACGATAATGTATTCTAAAATTTTTCAAAAACTACTGATGCTTGATGATCAATCAATTAGTAAACAAGCTAGAGCCCAAAAGGTTGTAAGTCTATGTGAAAAAATCGCATATTACTCTTTGGAGGTCATTGAGCCAATTGCAGATGGCGATCCAATGGTAGATCCTAGTATCATTGATTTGAAAAATGCATATGCCCATGCTAGATATTTCAAAAAAAGACTTTTAGCTAAGCTCCCTAAAAAATCAAAAGTACCAAAAACAAATGAAGAATTTGCAAAAGAATTACTAGAGCAAGATACACCCAACCCCAATTTCTTGTTTGATTCAAAAATTAGCTTCAATATCACAACAGACTTTCAAGACCCAACAAGTGGTGTAAATGTATTCGAGCGGTTTGGACTAAGCTTCAAATTGTGTCCTGCTGGTATTTACCAAAGACCTGTGGAAATTCATGATCCCTACGATTTTGCAATTGATAGCACAAACAATTCTAAAGTACTTAAAATTAGGGGTACTATTAAACTAAATAGTATTTCTAATGCGAACGCTTTGGTTAAGAAAAATGGTAATATATCAGCAAAGCCTACAGGTGATGAAGCCCCAAAAATTATTGGATCAATGTATACTACAGTTTATAAGCCTTCGGACTTTGAAAAAGAATACACTGCTTTATTGGGCGATTTTCAAGTACAAATCTCTAAACCATTTTGGGTACTAGATGCAGAGATCACTACCCAACTTTTCAAAGAAATCATGGGATATACCCTTACTCCTAGAGTGCGATATAACGACCCAGACGCCCCCCTTGATAAATTTTTGTTCATGCCAGAAGGCAATGTTGATTGGGATGTTGCGATCCTTTTTTGTAATCAATTAAGCAAAAAGCTAGGACTCAAGCCTTGTTATCTAGATAAAGATATGAAACCCATTTTGTCTATTCTCGATTATTATGACCTTTCTAGACAAACCAACGATCCAAGTCTTGATTGGCTTCGCAAGACAGATAATCAAAAGGTTCGTGATTTTTGTGCAGACTTAGATCTTATTAGAAAACGAGATGGCTTAAGTTTGCATTACCCAAGAGAAGTGTTGGATTTCTGGGATTCGGTTCATCCAAAAGATACCCAAATCAATTGGGATCAATCTGCAAATGGCTTTAGACTTTTGTCAGATGCAGAATGGCTTTGGGCTTGTCAAGGACTCTCCAATAAACCATACGCAGGCTCAGAGAATTTAGATGATGTTGCTTGGTATTACAACAACTCTGGAAACAAAAACCAACAAGGTCAAAGCTCACACATTATTAAAGGAAAACAAGCTAATCCTTGGGGTTTGTATGATATGCTAGGCAATGTGACAGAGTGGTGTTTCGATTTTGGAAAAGAATACAAAACAATAAGTAATCCCAATTACCAACGATCTGCAGCAAGGTCTATCTACAACTCACCAACCCTAACTATTCCCATCTGGGATATGGATAAGCTCAAAGGCTTAGCAAATTCGTTTAGAAAGGATTATTATTTTGGTAAACCAGAAGATGTTTCAATCCTACAAAGCCCAAGCTACGAAATGAATTATATGCAACATATGAACGATAAGTATGATTTCCATTGTAGAAGTGCTCGGCGTTGGAGTTTTGTTACTCATGGTGGGAGTGCATATCAAAACCCAAAGAACGCGGGTTCAGGACAAAGACAAGTACCCAATTTCAGCGAACAAAGACATGATTACGCATTAAATTTATACAAGGAACATTTAGTTGGCTCATACTACACAACTACTCAAGAACCATCTCATGGAATATGGCTTGTCGGTTTCCGAATCTGCAAAAATGCTGAGTGATCTCAAAAGACTAGACAAAAAAGAATTTACTCCATAAAATGCATTTTGTGAGCACAAAAAATTGATTTATATTTTTAATAATGTATTTATTATATGTAATTGAAAAAGTTTTTGTTTTTAAAAGTTTCATTTAAGGAAATATTTCATGGATTCTTCTATACCAATCGTGCAAACCCATACAACAAATGTTGCAGTTCTGGGTGTTGTGATCTCTCTACTCAGAGAAGAAAAAAAGATCAAGCAAGGTCAGTTTGCCAAGCAGATCAATATGTCCTCCCCCTCAGTTTCAAAAATAGAACAAGGCACAAACACAATTACCTATGATACCTTGCTTCAAATCGCTAGAGCCTTGAACTCTAAAGTTTCAGAAATTTTAAACACTACTGAAACTTTGTGTGATTTACTCGTTGCTCGTGGGATTCAAGTGTTTGATACAGACAAAGAAATTCAAGAAAACACTAAAAAAGGTAAACAAAGTACTTCAATTCAAGTCTATATGTCAGGTAAAATCCTAAAAAATCTCATCAAAAACTCGGACAAATTATACCCAAAGGCAAGAAATGTCCAATAACTAAAATACACAAAGTAAACCAATTACACTTACTTGAAACACAAACACTCAAAAACAAATCACAAATTCATTTTTTTGGTATCAAACCTACAAGACAACCGATTGCACCAATCGCTAACAACCCCCTACTAATATTCAACATCAAAGTGTTCAAAGAATCTGCATTCAAATCTTCAGCAGGTGTTCCAGCATCCAAATTTGTTTGAGGGATTGGATTATTGAGCATTAGATCTAAACAAATCAATACAGTTTGTCCTACTAAGAAAAATAGTACCAAATCTAAATTCTCAGATAAATCAACATTTTTTGCCGAATCAATTGTCAATGCATCAAACAAAGTTGGATTCTTTTCGATTTGTTTTTTGAAAAGATTATCAATGTGTAGTAAAAAATTTTGATGGTTGTTTTTTACAGCACGCACACAATCGAGTACCAAAGTTCGGACAGATTTGATACCAAAGTTGTCTACAACTTGCTCATTAAGTGATTTTTCAGACATTTCTGATTGTAAATTCAGCCAAAAAAAACGACCAACAAAGTCGTTGTTTGAAACTATTTCAAATCCTGATAGTTTGTTACCTTTTGCTTTGCTTTTTGCTTTCGCCGTTACTAAGGCATCAATCATGTTTGTGTTAATTTGTTCATATAAATCTAAATCTTGAAATTTTTGTCTAACTCGATCAGTTTGTTTGTTCTTGAGTAAAACTAATAATTGATTTCGGATTAAACCCAACAAATATTTTGAACTTTGTTCTAGTGTAGAAAGGAATTCACTTGCATTCAAACGGCTTGCATTGTTAAAATAAGTTTCAAAAGCTGCTATGACCGATGGAGCAGAATCATCTTCATTATTTTTTAAAAAAAATGCTAACAAAAAAGTGTTCAAATATTGATTGCTTATATTTTTGAAAACACTCAGAGCCCCTAAACTAGAATCATCTAACCCATGTAAAAGTGTTGATGTAGAGTATCTATCTGGCATATATTGATTGTTTGACATTTTGAACACCTTCAAGCATAACCATTTATTTCTTAGGTAATCTCTGTTTGAGTAAATACAAGTTTGTTTCATGGGCATTTGCGGTTGCCATGATAAAATCATCTAGCCCAAGAGTAAGAACATTCATTGCTGCCAATTTGTCATAAACTCTTTTTAGAATGTTTTGCATTGTTTGTTCAACTAACAAACCCCTCCTTACAGGATGTGTTTCCATTCTTGTCACATCGCTGACCAAACCAAGTAGGAAATAACTTTGTTCTAGAGCATTCACAGATTCAGAACCAAACTCCCCTACTAATTTTTCAGAAAGGGTATCGATTTCTTCAACAACACCGAGATACAATCTTTCAAATAATAAGTGATCACCATATGAAGTATCCCCTTTTACTTGCCAATGATTTGTCCAGTGCAACCAATGAGTTGCTCTTAAATAAGCAAGCAATAGTTTTAGGAGAGCCATCTTTTGAGATGATGCATCTTTTTTACCTGACAAATAAGTGTTTTGCATTTGTTCAAAGGCTAAATCTAAGCCCTCCCCATCCATACTGACTGCAAGTAAAACTTCAGCATCAGCAGATTTAATCTCCCCTCTAGAAATTTTGGCAAGTCCACTCTGACGAATATCTTCTAAACTAGATGCAGGGTTCTTTTTGATCAAACCTCTAGCTTTTTGTTCTACAACTTGTTTATTTCTACCTTGTAGCATATCACACACTCCAATTTCAGTTTTGATTCATCTTTGTTTTTGATTTTAGAATATCTCACTACTCTTACAAACATATTCTCATTTTTTTCAAGGATTATTTCAAGCTTTCACAAATCTCGCAGACATTCTCTTGAACATATCATAAATTGCTTTTTTTTGATGTCCATTTACATCGGCATGTAAGGAAATGCAGATACGAAAGCCTACATCCTTGTAGAGTTCGCTTGGATCTCCATAGGTTTTACGATCTGAATTTAACAAAGGACTATCCTCCCAATTTTCATGACGAATCCAACGATCCTCTGCATCACTCCAAGTTTCTGTGATCTTGGGATACACATCATCATAACTCCCACCCTTAGATAACATTAAAGCAGCTTTATACTCTGGTCTCTGTTCGATGTATTCTTTTTCTCCATCTTTGTTGGTAATTTCCTTGTAAGGCACAATTTCTTTACTAAAATCTTCTGGATCTAGCTGTGTATGTACCCACTCTCTCACATTACCAGTCATGTCAAACAAACCAAAATCATTCGGTTGTAGAATTTTTGATCGTTGTGGTTTTCTAGGAAAAATCCCATTCTTTTTACAAAAATCTCGATAAACTGCTACATTTTCAACAGAATCCGAGCCAGAGAATTTAAATTCTGGATGATTGCCTTGAGCTGATAATTCCCAATCATACACTGTTGGAATACGAAAACTTGGCACATAGGGGTTTGGTATTGTTACATCTGCCCCAATAATTGACCGAAAATCCTCACCAGTATCTGTGTATTCATATACTGTACGAACATTTTCAAACCGATAATAAGGTTTAAGTCCACAGAATACACTCAAAGCATTGCAAAAGGAAAATGCATCGTACAAACTCACTCTTGTGACAGGTGTTTCCCACTCATCTAAAATTTCAAAAACTTGTTCAGGATATCGTACTTTTTCCCACTTAGGGGGATTTGCCGATGGATCATGTCCAATCATAGCGAAATACATACCTCTTGAAATTTGAGTATCTGTCATATAGAACTCGGATTTATCATAAGTGTCTAAATCATTGCGAGTCAATTGAAAATAAGGGTTTTCCGATTTGATTTGTACAAAATTTGGTAAAGATAGATTAAAACAAGTTGAACTAGAAACTGGTACATACAAACCTAAAAAATTATGGAGATCGTAGAAATCATAACTTTGGTTGATATTTTCATTTGGGTTGGTGTCCATTAACTTTCGATTCAGTATTCTTAAATTCCCTTGATAGTGTTTCGGTATTTTTGAATATTCAAAATTACCCTTTGCCCACAACTCATCGAAGAAATCAGCACCCTCAAAAGTTTCATATTCTTCCTCTTGTATGATTTTGTTCCCATAATCATCTTCAAGTTCAATTCTTCGAGTTCTTATTCTAGAAGTACCAGCGAATACCGATTCTTTTAAAAGCTTGAAATCTAAAAATTGTAACATTTGAGTAAATTTAAAGCTGATCACATTTGTTGGGTCATATGCTTTGATTTGTAATAGTTTTCTACAATATTGATTGCCCATACTTAATCTCTTTCCATTTTGTCTAGATACATCTATTTTAGCAAAACTTTACCCAATTTTTAAAGAATACCAAAGATAAAAAAGATAAAAAAGAGATGGCTGAGTTCAGTTGTTCAGTTGACGATTGATCTGCAAACACGAAAGCCAAAGTTGGAGATGGGTTCGCTAGGCAAGCCATAGCCACAACAAGCAGAGCACAAAACCGAGTTATTGTTGTTCCAACCACCACCACGAGCAGCACGATTGTCTGGCTCATCGGGAAAGTCATACTTGTCCCAACACCATTCCCATACATTCCCACTCATGTCATAAAACCCCCATTCATTTGGTTTCTTTTTTGCCACAGGATGTGTTTGATTTCTTGAATTATAATCAAGCCAAGCATATTCAAATAGCTCTTCTTTTTTATTAGTGCCTGCATATTCATTGTTAGTACCTGCCTTAGCAGCATATTCCCACTCTTTTTCTGTAGGTAATCTATACCCATTTTTCTTGAACTCACACAACCAATCATATTTCTCATCTGAATTTTTAGTATAGCAAAGATCTAAGCCTTGTAGTCTACTTAGCTCATTACAGAACAAGATCGTATCTTCCCATAATACTTGCTCTATTGGGTTTTGAGGATTTTTGAATTCACTAGGATTAGTACCCATCACTTTTTCATATAGCTCTTGGGTGATCTCTGTTTCTCCTAGTAAAAATGGTCTTTCTATCGTTTCTTCTCTTGGTTGGTTATCGTCTTGATCTCTGTGACCCATGGTAAATGTACCACTTGGGCAATAAATCATATTGAATTGCACATCTTCTAAAGTATTAGCAATCAATCTAAATTCCTTAGATCCTCCATCAAATGTACTTGAAAATGCTTTGTCTACTTTTTTCTTAGATAATATTTGCTTGTGCTCTGCAATGCTTAATGAGTTTAGATAAATTGCATGACCTTGCTCGAAATTTATGGAATATCTTGGATCACTGTAAGTCTTAACTAATGATTTCTTTCTTAGGTTCTCAAGCATATTCTTCTCTCTTTTTTTCTTTTACAGCCATCTTAATAAAGTTTTTAAAGAATACCAAAGATAAAAAAGATAAAAAAGATCAAGGGTTTCAGTTGCTCAATTGACGAATGATCTGCAAACACGAAAGCCGAGAGTGTTGGAATCACCATTACGGTCATAAGCAAAGCGAGTAGCAGAGCACAAAGACAGGGCATTGCAGTACCAAGAACCACCACGATATATGGGAAAATTCGAAAAATCCAAAACCTCATCTCCATCAAACTCTAGTCCATAATTGTCCCAACACCATTCAGAAACATTTCCACTCATGTCATGAAACCCCCACTCATTTGGTTTTTTTGTTGCCACACGATGTGGTTCTTTTTGTGAATTTTCCTTAAACCAAGCATATTTATCTAGTGCATCCTTATCATTCGTACCTGCCCATCGGTTTTCAGTACCAGCCTTAGCTGCATATTCCCATTCTTTTTCTGTGGGTAATCTATACCCATTTTTATTGAAATCACATCGAGTAACACCCCGCTCATTATAACACTGATCTAAGCCTTGTAATTTACTTAGTTTATTACAGAATGTTATTGCATCGACCCATGATACACATTCTACTGGATTTTGGGGTTTACTGCCAAAATGACTGGGATTCTCTCCCATCACTTTTTCATATAGCTCTTGAGTAACCTCTGTTTCTCCTAATAAAAATGGTCTTTCGATCGTTTCGTGTCTTTGTTCATCTTCTTGACCCATAATGAATGTACCAATTGAGCAATAAAGCATATTGAATTTCACTTTATCTAATGTACTAGGGATCAATCTAAATTCCTTAGATACACCATCAAAGGTACTTGAAAAACTTTTATCTGTTTTTTTCGTAGATAATCTTTGCTTGTGTTGTACAATACTAAATGAATCTAGATAAATTGCATGACCTTGCTCAAACTTTGTAAGATGTATTGGATCAATGTAGGTCTTAACTAATGATTTTCTTCTTAGGTTTTCGAACATATTTACCCTCCTTATTTTAATTTACAATCATCTTAATAAAACTTTTAGAGAATACCAAAGATAAAAATAAAAAAAGCGATGTTCAGTTTACGATTGATCTGCAAACACGAAAGCCGAGGTAGTAGCGACGAACATTGGGCAAATCGAAATATCGACCAGTAGAACGCAAATACTTGTTGTCGTAGTTCCAACAACCACCACGATAAACACGAGTGGTTGAAGCATCGTCCTTAGGATTATACTTATCCCAGCACCATTCCCATACATTTCCACTCATGTCATAAAACCCCCACTCATTTGGCTTTTTAGTTTTGACTGGATGTGTCTGTTTTTTACCATCGATTTCAGAATTTCCATCAAACCAAGCATAATTCCCTACTTTACTAAGTTCATTCGTACCTGCATATTGATTGTCAGTACCAGCCTTAGCTGCATATTCCCACTCTTTTTCTAGGGGCAATCTATACCCATTTTTATTGAAATCACAAATAATTTTTGCTGACATAATTCTTTTTTGATCTACCCCATTCTTGTCTATTGTCGAGATATCTGTTAAAACATAGCATTCGTCTAAGCCTTGTAACTTGCTTAATTCATTACAAAACAAGATTGCATCATACCATGATACTTGCTCTATGGGATTTTGAGATCTGTTTTTGAAACTACTAGGATTAGTATCCATCACTTTTTCATATAGCTCTTGGGTAATCTCTGTTTCACCTAGTAAAAATGGTCTTTCAATCGTTTCTTGTCTTGAGGGGTTATCACCTTCACCTATATAACCCATGATGAATGTTCCACTTGAGCAATAAATCATATTGAATTGCACATCTTCTAAAGTATTAGCAATCAATCTGAATTCCTTAGATTTACCATCAAATGTACTTGGAAATGCTTTGTTTACTTTTTTCTTAGATAATATTTGCTTGTGCTCTGCAATGCTTAATGAATTTAGATAAATTGCATGACCTTGCTCGAAATTTATGGAATATCTTGGATCACTGTAAGTCTTAACTAATGATTTCTTTCTTAGGTTCTCAAGCATCTTCTTCTCTCTCTTTTTTCTTTTACAAACATCTTAATAAAGTTTTTTGAGAGTACCAAAGATAAAAAGATGAAAAATTACTCAGTTGACAATAGATCTGCAAACACGAAATCCGAGATTACGGCTACAACTACTAGGAGGGTCGTGGTAGCGAAAAGCAGAGCTTGAATGCGAGATGCTACGGGTACGATAACTACCACCACGAGAAGTACGATTGGCATCAAGTTTTGGGTTGCTTGGATCATATTTATCCCAGCACCATTCGTTTACATTTCCATTCATGTCGTAAAAACCCCATTCGTTTGGTTTTTTTTGTTTGATTGGATGGGTTTGTAGTTCGCCATTGATTTCTGAATTATCAGCAGTCCAAGCATATTCGCTTACTTTGTCATTTTCATTAGTACCTGCCCATTTGTTTTGAGTACCAGCCTTAGCAGCATATTCCCACTCTTTTTCTGTAGGTAATCGATACCCATTTTTACTAAAATCACATAACCAATCACATTCTGCATTTGATTTTTTAGTGTAGCATTCATCTAAGCCTTGTAATTTACTTAGTGTATTACAGAACAAGATCGCATTTTCCCATGACACCATTTCTACTGGGTTTTGAGGATTTTTGAAACCGCTAGGATTCTTTCCCATCACTTTTTCATATAGTTCTTGAGTAATCTCTGTTTCTCCTAATAAAAATGGACTTTCTATCGTTTCTTCTCTTGGTTGGTTATCTTTTTCATATGCATGACCCATCTCGAATGTACCTTTTGGACAACAAATCATATTGAATTCCACTTTGCCCAATGTACGAGAAATCAATCTAAACTCTTTAGACACCCCATCAAATGTACTTGGGAATAATTTATCCACCTTTTTCTTAGATAATCTCTGTTTATGCTCTGCAATACTAAATGAGTCTAGATAAACTGCATGACCTCGTTCAAAATGTACTTGATCATTGTAGGTATTGACTAATGATTTTCTTCTTAGGTTCTCAAGCATCTTTCATCTCAATCATTTAGTTTTTCTTCACAAATAGGAAATAGCCTAGCAAACCAACTACCGAAGCACCACCAACCCCTAGTAAGATCTTAGTGGAACTTTTCATCCCTAGCATATCTCTTACCATATCAATTCGTGTAGAATTGGTAAGATTTGTTTTCAATGCAGATGTCTTGAGATGTAATCCTTTCACATCAACAGATGATAGCTTTCTAATAGATGCCCCATAGGATGTTGCCATATGAATCAAAATATCAAGAAATTGGGGATCATAAATTTTACCATCAATTGTAATTTCATCAACTCTCGATACAAGTTCCTCACCTAACTTTGGATTGTCTAGATCATATTTTACCAAAAAGTATTCAAAAAAATCTCTTGGGTTAATTGACTTGGTGTATTGTTGAGTTTTTTGATCCCACCCAAGATAATCCTGAAGTTCTTTAGTGAAAGCATCTCTCTTTTTAGACTTTTCAAGCATTCTAGTTAGTAATGGACTTTTTCCTTTTTCAGATTCTACAAATTTTGAAATTTTGTTGAGATACTCACCAAAAGTTATTTTCAAATCTTGTTCGGTAAAATTGTGGGGAGATAATGATGCAATTTTCGTTTTATCAAGGATTTCAGCACTTCCCACTAAAGATAAAAAACGTCCAATCGCATAAAATATTTCATCAACAGTAAATCCTTTACTACCAATTATCTCAGTATTTGACATTTTGAACATTTCTAATTGTTTAACATTATCTGTGTCAATTCCTAAATTTACAATTAGCTGCTGGAAACCATCAAACAAATTTGGTGTTTCATTTGATATCGTGTTCAATTCACTTACTTTCAAAGTGTTGCTAAGAACACCATCTGCTTTAAGATACTTTTGGGGAACTGCACCTTTGCCGAGAAAACCTAGACTTTTCAATTTAGTTTGTTTTTTTTCAGCACAAGCACAACCAGATAACATTCGTTCAGGTCTCATTTTTTTTCTCAACTTTTTTTGGGTTTCAAATTTCTTCTAAGTCATCATCTAAGTCTTCATCTAACTCTTCATCTAAGTCTTCATCTAACTCTTTATCTAACTCATCAGTATTTTTTGTATCTTTGATTTCTTGTTCGATTTTGTTTTCAAGTTTAGCTACTTTTTTTTCTTCAGGTTCAGTTGGGGAGTTTTTTTCAGAAGCTTGTTTTCTTCCTAGAAAATCCCCTGTTTTCCATTTCATATAACCTAAAGTGCCGAGCAGTCCTACAACACCTAGACCTACACCTAATAATACGATTTCTTTAGATTTCATTTTTCAATTCAACTTTCTATTAGGATTTAATTGTCATCTTCTTCGTCAATGTCATCTTCTTCGTCAATGTCATCTTCTTCGTCAATGTCATCTTCTTCGTCAATGTC
>JACCDO011013342.1_pt1 | contig 14932 bp, 12 predicted proteins | sample 7446101 | NCBI WGS metagenome assembly JACCDO01 (sample SAMN15323440, study PRJNA562643) | freshwater metagenome | isolation source: river surface water | place: USA:Blue River Watershed | collected 2017-08-16
AATATTTATAAAAATTGAATATTTTATTATAAACATAATATTAATTATACAATGCACAATTCAATTATTTTATCTTCTTGTTTATTTGGATCTGTTTATATTTTTTCTAAATCGTTAGAACAAATAAACAACATGTATTTACAAAATAAGTTATCATACAAATTAATTACTATAAATGGTTTAACTTTTATAATTTCGGGTTCTATGTTCATTTATAGTTTTAATTTACTAACTTCGAATTATTTTCTTCCAAGATACTACTAAGTAATAGTTGGTTAATAAAATTATAAAACTAATATAATATTGTTTCATGACAAATTGCGTTATTATAATTATTTGTATATACATCATTATATGTCTATTTGCTATATTTGCTAATGGTGGTAATATTTATACAGAAAGTATACCATTTATAGATGACCAAGGTACTTATCAAATTTATTCACCAATACCACTTACTATTTTTACAAATATTTTTGATAAAAAAATTTATAAAAGTTGAATTGATAAAGTAATAAAATTATTATAATATATTTTTATTATTCGATTATGTCTATTGACTTATCACCTAGTTATATTGGTGTTGAAAACTTTTCAAATGATTATGATAAAAGATTAGATAGAGGACATATTTGTGCGTGTTGTGACGATTGTATCTATGAACTGGTTAAAAAACCATTTGAAGTTCAAATAAATGAAACCAAAAATAAAGGTTTGAAAAATATACTGGAAAACAATAGTGTTTCTAAACTAAATGAAAATGGTAAAGAAATTATTATATGGTGTGTTGATTTTTTATTATTCAAACAAAAATATCCTGATTTTAATTTTATCAAAAACAACACTTCAATTGAAAAAAAGTATATATATACATATAAATTAGATTTTGAAAAGTGTGGTAGTACATTTAGACATAAAGCTAAAGATTTTGAAGAATTTATTGATTCCTTATCACAAAGTAATTTACAATCTATTTATGATGGAAATGTAAATGGAAGTATATCGTATTATGGTCTTGATGAAATTAAAAATAATGATTTGGTAACAATTATAAGAAAAGAACTAGTTGAAAAAAGTAAAGATAAATATATTGTATTATGGAGTTTTATTTGTGATTTTTTACAAATTAAAAAAGATTCAGGATACGATTATTATCTAATGATGTGGTTACAGTGGAATAAGATATGTGATCATGGTAGTGCTATCAGATGTGCTTGGTTTAATAATGAATCTGATAATCCATATGCCAATAGAAAATTACCACTTAAAAAAGAAAAGGCTATTCGAAATTGGTGTGAAAATTTTGATGATTCTTCTTGGATATAAATAAATTTAATAAAGATCAAATACATTTTTAATATCTGAGATAGATGTACTTTGAAGATGTTGTTAAGTTCATTATTTCTTAAAATTAAAAGCTATTAGTATGATGATATAATTTAGATATTTCCATTTTTATAATGTTAATAAGAATTTGTCTGTTTAATATCATTGATAAAAAATTGATAATTTGTTTATATTAAGATTCAAATAATAAATAATAAATAATAAACAATAACAAAATGTCCGATTCATTATCTAACAATATTGTTACTCCAAACCAAATATCAGGTATGTTGTCAGTACTTCTAATAAATAAAATACTTAAATATGATTTTTTTGCAGGTTCAACCAATAGTTTTATTGTTAAAATGATTTATAACTGTTGTTTAATTGTATTTTTAGAAACAGTATTTTATAATTTGAAACAAGAATATTTGGGTAAAATACATTTTGAAAATATTTATGTGATATATCTATGTTATTGGATAGCATTAAGTATAACTAATAATCTATATAAAATAAATGATCAACATGAAAAAATTATCAATGCCTTTAAAGAAATTGTATTAAACATTATAATATTTGCCGGATTAGTTACAATTTATAATATTGTGGCTAATTAATTATTTTTATAAATATTCTATAATCACATCATCAATTATTTTTTCTAATTCGTTATAAAAATCTATATTTTCATCATAAAATGATTTTGATTTTAACTTACTAACTTTACTCATATCAATATTAAATATTAAATTATTTTTTACAGCAAGTACTGGTAATACTTGTTATAAATTTTAATATATTGTTCACCAACAGATTTATTTTATTTTTTTGATTCAATTTTGATTTTTCAAAATCCATAATTACTGCTTGTAATTCATTTATTTTTAACAGCTTATTTTCATATAAAATTGTATCTTGTCTTTTAAGTTTTAATAAAACATTTCCTGAATGTAAATCCCCATGAATAAATTCTTTTTTATCAAATGCCAATAATATCGAAAATATAACTTGTTTGATTACATTTTTTAACAAATCAATATTATTTATATTCCAATTATAATTTTCAACACATCCTAAATCATATTCTTTCATTACTAATATACCTACTGGGTTATCACTAAAGTGACAAATTTTATATTGTGAAATTGTGTTAGCATTGTTAATAATATTTTTAATATTATCATTACATCTTATTATACAAAAATATCTTATAAAATTAGGTATGCCAATTAATTCTTGGCTAATATTATATTCTTTTTCAATACTTGATAATATTCCAAATTTTAACACCACATTTGTTTTTGATTCATATAAAGCTCTTAATACTAATGCTTGTTCATTTTGTGATGTGTATAAAAAATCAATTAAATTATAATAGTTTGTTTTATCACATTTAAGTAAAACTTTATCTAGTTTACCTATTCCTCTATTTGTAGAATATTCTGTTTTATATAATTCCATTATTATCTTTAATATAAAATACATTTTAGGATTTTAACTTTTTTATCATATCTAATATTTTTGTGGTATTTTTTTGTTATAATATAATATATGTCATATTATCAAAAATATTTAAAATACAAATCAAAGTATTTGGAATTAAAACAATCAAACAAATTACAATATGGAGGTGATAAACCTATTATCAGGAATGTCAACAAAATTAATTTATTTACTGATCCAGAAATGGAACAATATTTGAATCCTATTTATGGTATGATTTTATGTAATAATGGTTATATTACCAATAATTATTTGTTGAATATAAACAAATTTATTAATACAGAGGAAAGTAAAACAATTAGAAAAGTATGTAATCAAAATAATGGAATATTACAACCAACAAATGATATTTTAAAATTAGATCCAATCGTTTTTGGACGATACATTGCTATTAAATACATCAACATGAAACACTCTTGTTTCGATAAAAGTAAAAAAACTGGTAAATTAGTAAATACAGAAGGTGTTAAAAATATTAATGTGAATACTATAGATTTATCAAATATTAATACATATACTGAATTAAAAAGGTTTATTCCTATAGAAAAAAATGAATTAATATATTTTCATTTAATATTATATTGTTGTTGGTGGTGTTCTAATAATGACGAAGGTATTGTTCAATATTATCAAGGAATTAATGAAGTTTTTCAGTTATTTAATAAATATTTTAGAGAGGGTCAAAAATACGAATTAATTAATTTAGAAAGTATATCAGCTAATCCAAATAGTTTTGAACAGATAGTATTTAAAATTTTAAATAAACCCTTTAAAATTTATAATCAAGAATGGGCTAAACGATTTTGTACAAGCCAAGACACTAATACATATCCAGATTGTGGTGAATCAACTTTTAGAAATTTTATAAATTTATTGTGTATTAAAAACAATGAATTTAATTTAGAAATATTAAGAAATTTAGGAGCAATTGATCAACTTATTGAATATTATCAAAAATTTAATAACTTTGACTTACAATCTAATCCTAATAGATTAATTATGATATATGGAGAAAATTTAAATGCAAGAAACGCATGGAGTAAATTAATTATCGATTATTGTTCAACAAATATTAATTTTAATAAACACTGTGATAGTGGAAAAGGGTATGAATTAAATGCAGGATTATCATTAAATGGCGAAACTAGTAATTTTTTACAATTGCTTAAAAATTTATTTGAAAAAAAAACAGAACCAATTGAAAATTTATCTGATCTTAAAACTGAGTTTATTAAAGATATAATAGATGATACTCATGCTGGCATAGGAGAAATTTCAATATCACATGAACTTTTAGGTGATTTTAAAATATATTGTCAACCTCGTCATTTTTATATGGAGTATATTGTTAAAATTAGAAATGATACTTCTGATGATTTTAGTGAATTATCACCTAGTCAGCAAGAAATAATTAATATATTATCACAAAATGAAAGTATTTTATCAGCTAGTAATTACTTGTTATTTGATTATACTTCAGATTTTCTAGCAAATGTATTTAATAATAACACTAATAATGAAATTAAAAAAAATTTATTTATATTATCACTTACAAATAATTATGATAGTGATTTGAGAAGTAGACTTATAGTTGATGTTGATGAAGAATATTTTATTGATATTTTAGATAATCATACTGATATATTGATTAATACTAATATAAATGAATATATTTATAAATGTAATGATTTTGAATTTGTTAGAAAAATACCAAGTCTTATTAATTTAAATTCTGTTATTAAAAATAATGATGCTATTCAGACTATAGATTTATCTCCTTTAATAAATGTAAAACACGTAGATAATTTTTTAAATAAATGTTATGAATTAAAAAATATCGATTTATCAGGTTTATCTAATCTTACATCAATTGGAAATAATTTTATGGCTGAATGTTATGAATTGGAAAATATAGATTTATCCGGTTTATCTAATCTTACAACAATTGGAAATAATTTTATGATTGATTGTGAATCATTAGAAAATATAAATTTATCAGGTTTATCTAATCTTATATCAATTGGAAATAATTTTATGAATAGTTGTAAAAAGTTAGATGAAATAGATTTATCTGGTTTATCTAATCTTACATCAATTGGATTTGAATTTATGAAAAATTGCAGAAAATTAGTTAATATAAATTTATCAGGTTTATCAAATCTTACATCAATTGAAGATAATTTTTTGCATAATTGTAAATTATTAACAAATATAGATTTATCAGGTTTAACAAATCTTAAATCTATTAAAAATTTTTATTTATTCGGGTGTAATTCTCTTATATCTATTAACTTATTTGGTTTAACAAATCTGGTATCAATTGGGGATTATTTTTTAACCGGTTGTAAAATAATAAGTATTGATTTATCTAGTTTAATAAATCTTAAGTCAATAGGAAATGATTTTTTTTCTAGTAATAATTCATTAATAAATATAAATTTATCAGGTTTATCAAATCTTATATCAATTGAAAATAATTTTTTAAATAACTGTAGTAAATTAACCAATATTGATTTATCAGGTTTATCTAATCTTACATCAATTCAAAATAATTTTTTAAGTAACTGTAGTGAATTGACTAATATTGATTTATCAGGTTTATCTAATCTTACATCAATTGGAAATAATTTTTTAAGTGACTGTAGTGAATTAACCGATATTAATTTATCAGGTTTATCAAAAGTTACAATTATTCATTCGAATTTTTTAACTGGTTGTAAAATAATAAGTATTGATTTATCTAGTTTAACAAATCTTAAGTCAATAGGATATGATTTTTTATCTAGTAATAATTCATTAATAAATATAGATTTATCAGGTTTATCAAATCTTACAGGAATTGGAGAAAATTTTTTAAGTGAATGTGATAAGTTAGAAAAAATAAAATGTACAGAAAAACAAAAAGAACTAATTAAAAAAATCAGGTCATTTAGATATGATGATAGTATATTTGAAATTTAATATTTATTTTTACACATTTTATTAGAAAAAAATAAAAAAATTCAAATTTAATTATATATAATGGACATTAAACTTGGTGTTTTTACTATAATAGCATTTATTATTTTATTGATCTTACTTGCTTATTCATCAATAGTACCGGCTGGTAGCTTCTTAGATAGATATACTGAAAAATTTAATATTGTTTCTGGGTTTTTTATCGGTTTTGGTTTGTATTTAACTTTTATGATATTTAGTACATCTAAAGAAAATTTCGAAAATGATTTAACCTATAAAATTATTGATAGAGGGTGGATCAATGTTAACTTAAAATTATCTGAATATTATGACAAGTGCCCAAATTTTATTGAATCATTGTATTTTCCTTGGCAAAAAACTAATCCTAATTATGGAATTGTTACACCTAAATATGAAAAAAATGATTTATGGTATGTTGTAAACTATTTAAGTATTCTTATATTCCAATCTTTTGAAGACTTTTTAACTGCAAATCAAAATGATGAAACTGGACATGAAGTTTGGATTTGTAATTTTATTCAATGGGTTAACTCACCTATTTTAGAAGACAGATGGAATGTTCTTAAATCTAATTATGCCCAACATACTATTGATTTTGTTGATCTACTTTTCAAAGATATTAAATATCGCCAAATCAATAATACTGATGATATACGAAAATTAGCTTTTGATATTAAAAATAGTCCCGAATATCAAAATATTATTTACACACGTAATTTATTATAAATATTTATAAAATTTAATAACTTTATAAATATATTTTTACACATTTTATCACATCAAAAAATTATATTAGACATTGAAAAGTATACAAGAGTCCAACTTTGAATTATTTGATTATAAACAACCATTTGATCATTAATTTAAGGACGAGATTGTCATATCCCTATGTTATATACTAAATTAACACATTAAATTTTAACAAATTAAAAACCAAAAATTATTAAATTTTAATTTAGATTGATAACACAATTAACGAATTTAACGAAAATAACGAAATATAAAAATAAGATATTATATTAATAAATATATTAGTAATTAATGGTTAAATATTCCTGTCCTATTTGTAACAAAGAATTTAAACAAAAACAACACTATATAGAACATACACAATATAAAAAGAAACCATGTATACCAAATATAAATAATATTAAAAATCCAGTTCAAAATCCACTAGTTAACACTGAAAATAAAATTTTGTTACATAATCCCAAAAATTTACAAGAAAATAACTTTAAAAATGAAATTATTGTAACCAATAATTTATGTTGTTCATATTGTAAATATATATTTAAAAGAAAAGATGCGTTAAAAAGACATATAAATAAATCATGTAAAATTAAAAAATTAGAAAATGAGAAAAATAAAAAAAATGAAGAAATAACTAATTATTTATTACAAATTGATGAATTAAACCAAAAATTTGAGAAAATAACACAAAACACAAAAGACTTATATGAAATTAATGAACGATTAGTTAAACAAAATGATGAACTGAATAACAAAGTTGAAATTAAATTAAGTATAATAGAAATTTTTCAAAAATTATCTGATCTTGAAAAAATTATACCTGAAAATGAAAGTAAAATAGTAAATAATAAATTAATAAATATAATCATCGATAAGGATAAAAAAATTAATGATCTTAAAAATAATTATTTTGATAATAATTCTAATACAATTGTTAAAAAGCAAGAAATATCAAGTAAATATTCTAATAATTTTATTATAAATAATCAAATAATAACACACAGAGATATAGATAACTATATTAATGCGACACAATTATGTAAAGCTGGAGGAAAATTATTTTCAAATTGGATTTCTCTCGAAAATACTAAAGAACTAATCAATCAATTATCTATAAATCCAAATAATGAAATTCACAAAGTTAATGTATTAATAGATATAAAAAAAGACAATGGTGACGATATCGAAGAAGAAATTTGGATCCATCCGGATCTAGCTATACAGTTAGCTCAGTGGATTAATCCTTCCTTTGGTTTAGAAGTTAGTTCTTGGATAAGATCATTATTTATATATAAAAAAGTTGAGTTAAATGAAAAAATAGAAGAAAAAGATAAAAAAATTAAAATATTACAGGATTTAGTAATTAAAAAACAAAGAAGAGTTGATTTTCCAGAGGCAAATGTTGTTTATTTAATTACTACGGAAGACAATAAGAAAAAAAATATATACATAGTTGGAAAGGCAATAGATTTTAAAAAAAGGTTATCAACATATAATAAAACAAGTGAACATGAAGTAATTTATTACAAAGGATTTAAAAACAAAGAACAAATGGAATTATGTGAAAAACTAGTTTTAAACAAACTAGATAAATATAGAGAAAAGATTAATAGAGACAGATTTATCTTACCAGTGGGTGAAGATATCAAATTATTTACAAATATTTTTGATAAATGTGTAGAATTTTGTAATATTTAAAAAAATAATTTTTATTTTTATAAAAAGTAGAAAAATTTTAAAAAAAAACTTTTTTATTATTTTTTTGAACTTTCATCTCTCTCAACTACATATTTTTTCTCTTAGTTAACGAAAATAACGAATTAGTTAAACGAAATAAACGAAAATAACGAAATTAAAAAAATAATTATATAGATATAATATATATAAGATTAATAAATGGTTAAATATACATGTCCTAATTGTAACAAAGATTTTAAACAAAAACAACATTTTATTGAACACACTGAATATAAAAAGAAACCATGTGTACGAAATGAAACGAATTCTAATTTATTCCAAAATATTCCAAATAATTCCAATTTATTCCAAAATAATCCAAATAATTCCAATTTATTCCAAAATAATCTAAATAATACAGAAAATAGTATAAATGATAATAATGTTGATAAAAATCAAGATAATGATTTAAATAAATGTAAATACTGTCATAAAAAATTTTCAACTACTTTTAATCTAAATAAACATGTAAAAAATTCATGTAAAGTTAAAAAATTAGAAAATGAAAAAAAAGAAAATATATTTAATAGTTTAATAGAAATAGACGAACTTAAACAAAAATTTTTAGAAATAGCTGAAAATAATAAAAATTTAATAAAAATCACTGAAATATTACAAAAACAAAATGATGATCTAAATAAAAAAAATGAAGATCTAAATAAAAAAATTGACACCATACTTAAAAAAAATAATAAGAATGTTATTAACAATTTAAACAACAATTCAAATAACACAAATATAACTAATATCACAATTAGTCCATTAAATGCGTTTGGAAAAGAGAACCTTAAATCAATAAAACCAGATGATTTTTACAAAATAATCACCGACAGTAAAAACACAGGTAAACATTGTATTAACCGAATAGTAGATCTAATTCATTTTAACACTAATGTTCCAGAAAATATGAATGTATATATGTCTGATTTTAATCGTGATAAATATATGGTTTATAACGGTGACAACTGGGTTTTGAATCAAAATGGTGAAATGTTAGCATTTGAAATTCTAGAACATTTACGAAAACTATTTCATTTAAATGAAACCGAAGAATTCCAACACAAAATAGAAAATGACAAAAACTTTGCGAAACATTTTAATGTAACTTTCAAAAAATATTTTAACTTTTTATTTGATGAAGATGAAACCGAAATGACCAAAGAAGAAATTAAAAAACACAATGATTTCAAACAAATGATCGAAAACGAAATTATTATCAAATTATATAATAACAAAACTAATGTTATCGACAGTTATAACAAAAATTACAATAAAAATAATATTTTGAAATTGGAATAAACTTTTTATATAATTTTTTAATATAATTTTTTTATATATAATTAGTAATATATGAACAAACCTTGTATTACTTGTCAAATTAAACCTATGAAAAATGGTTATTATAAAGCGGAATTATTACATAATTTTATAAAATTTATTCCACAATCAAATAAACTTTTTCACTCTGATACAAATCAAAAGGTGTTAATGGAAAATTTAGAACCTAACACTAGAATATTTTATTTTGCCACAAAATATCGTGATTACACTAAACCTATTCAAATACGTTCAAAAGCCTATGGAAAATTAGAAAACAGCGGTGTTGCTAAAGTAAATTCAGAAGGAGTTGCTAAGGTTTATATTGATTGCCCACAGCTCTATTAAAATGATGATGGAAAAGTATATCATCGTCATTTACATTTTTTATATTGGGATTCTGTTAACAAATTGTGGGGTAATAAATTATATACCAAAAAAGTAGTTTGTAATGTAAATGAAGATTTTGTTAAGAAAAACATGAAAAAAGCAATTGTAATAGATGCATTACCTACTGATCATTATGAAAACGAACATATAAAAGGAGCCCACTCATTACCATATAATAAAAAATGGACAAATAAAGAACTTGAAAAAATAGTTGGAAAAATAGTTGGAAAAAATAAATTAAAATTAATAATTGTATATTGTTGGAATAAAAATTGTAACGCGGCAGAAAAAGTAATTGAGAAATTAAATAAATTAGAATATTATAATGTAGTACATTACACAAATGGTATTTCAGAATGGAGTGGTCCAACAGAATATATAGAATAAACAGAAAATTTAATCATATATAAATATACATATCATCAATAATTTTTTCAATCTGGTCATAATAATTGATATTGGTATTGGTATTGGTATTAAATATTGATTTCAGACTAAATAATTTATTTCTATCATAATTCAAATTCATTTTCATATTATTACTATCAACTATACTGTTGATAAATTTAATAATATTTCTCATCAAATCAGTTATGTTATTATTTTGTTTTATTTTTGATTTTTCAAAATCCATTATTATGACTTCAAATATTTCAACCTGTAATATTTTTTTATTATTATAACCAATTGAATTATTTCTTTTTGTCTTCAATAAAACATTCCCTGAATGTAAATCCCCATGAATAAAACATTTTGTATCAAATGCTAACAATATTGAAAATATTACTTGCTTGATAACATTTTTTAATATATGAAAATTATTTTTATTCCAATCATAATTTTCAACACTTCCTAAAACATATTCTTTCATGACTAATATACCTATTGGGTTATTACCAAAGTGACAAATTTTATAATTTGATATTTTTTTTTGATTATTTATAATATTTATTATATTTTTTATGTTATCATTACATTTTATCATACAAAAGTATTTTATAAATCCAGGTAATTCTAATAATTCTTCGCTTATCTTATATTCTTTTTCAATACTTTCTAATATTCCAAATTTCAAAACCACATTTGTTTTTGATTCATAAAGTGCTTTCAAGATTAATGATTGTTCAATATTTGAATTTGATAAGTAATTTGTTAATTCATAATAATTTGGATCATCACATTTAAGTAATACTTTATCTAATTTACCATCACGTTTATTATTCGAATGTTCTGTTTTGAATAATTCCATTTTGTATATATATACCTATTACTTTAATTATTTTATAAAGTTATTATATATTTTAATATACAATGAATTATTACAAACAATATATCAAATATAAAACAAAATACTTACGATTAAAACAAAATTTAGAAGGAGGTGGTGAGGATTCTGCAAGAAAATATTATTTTTCAAGATTAAGAAAAAACTATAATTTTGTTCGGGATATTTTAGTTAATGATAGAAAGTTATCTGGAGAACTTCCAAATTTACAGACAGTATTACCACAAGAAATACCTGATAATTTTGATAATCAAATATTTACAGATATATTTAATAAAATAAATGAAGGAGTTGATAAGAGATATATAGATTTGTTATGTAAAATATATTTAGCTGGTGCACTAGGTATACCAAATAGTATCGAAAATAAAGGTCGTTTAGTAGATAGTATTGATTTATTTAATAGGATACCAATAGATAAAAGAGATGGAATGGTTATTAACGATTTCGAAACATTAAGATCTTTAGAAAATTTTATAAGATGTAAGAGGGAAATATTACAGGAAATTGAAAATAAAAAAACCAAGAAAAAAGCATCTTCCGAAAAACAAAAAAAATTAAAAGAAGAAGGTGAAGATGACGTGGAAATATTATTAGATACACCAAAGGTAAAAGTATACCATCCAACTTCAGAAGCTGGTTCTAAATTTTATGGAAGAAATACCAGATGGTGTACTGCTGCACAAACAAATAGTATGTTTGACCATTATAATCGACAAGGTCCCTTATTTATAATAGAATTACAAAGAAGAGATTCAGAAAATTTCTTAATAAAATATCAAATACATTTTGAAACGAGTCAAATAATGGATAGTAGAGATAATCCTGTTGTTAGTGTATATCATCTTATTAGTGATATTGATGATCTAGATTTTACAAATTGGCTAACCCAAATGTATGTAAGATATTTAAATATCCCAAATGCAGTTGTAAATCAATATTTTTTTGATATATTAAAATATTTAACTGACGAATCAGTAATAAATGATTTAAAAACTCTTACTTTTGATGTTCGTTTTAATCAACTACTTGGCAACTCTTTATCAAATTTAACAAATTTACAAAATCTTACTTTTGGTGAAAATTTTAATCAACCTCTAGGCGATTCTTTATCTAATTTAACAAATTTACGAAATCTTACTTTTACTTTTGGTGGTCGTTTTAATCAACCATTAGGTGACTCGTTATCAAATTTAACAAATTTACAAAATCTTACTTTTGGTGAAAATTTTAATCAACCTCTTGGTGACTATTTATCTAATTTAACAAATTTAGAAAATCTTACTTTTGGTGGTCGTTTTAATAGACCTCTTGGTGACTCTTTATCAAATTTAACAAATTTACAAAATCTTACTTTTAAGAAATATAGTTTAGGATATGGTTTTAATGAACCTCTTGGAAACTCTTTGTTAAATTTAACAAATTTACAAAACCTTACTTTTGGTGATAGTTTTAATCAACCATTAGACGATTCTTTATCAAATTTAATAAATTTACAAAATCTTACTTTTGGGTCTAGTTTTAATCAACCATTAGGCAACTCTATATTAAATTTAACAAATTTACAAAAGCTTGCTTTTGGTAATTATTTTAATCAACCATTAGGCAACTCTTTATCAAATTTAACAAATTTACAAAATCTTACTTTTGGTGGTCGTTTTAGTCGTTTTAATAGACCTCTTGGTGACTCTTTATCAAATTTAACAAATTTACAAAATCTTACTTTTGGGTCTTATTTTAATCAAGCTCTTATTGACTCATTATCAAATTTAACAAATTTACAAAATCTTACTTTTGGTTATCATTTTAATCAACCATTAGGTAACTCTTTAGTTAATTTAACAAATTTACAAAACCTTACTTTTGATGAAAATTTTAATCAACCTCTTGGTGACTCTATATCTAATTTAACAAATTTAGAAAATCTTACTTTTGGTGATGAGTTTAATCAGGCTCTTGGAAACTCTTTAGTTAATTTAACAAATTTACAAAACCTTACTTTTGGTTATAGTTTTAATCAACAACTTAGAGACTCATTATATAATTTAAGAAGTTTAAAAACTATAACTTTTGGTAATAATTTTAAACAAGAATTCGGTGTATCTTTACACAAATTAACAAATTTAGAAACAATTAAGTTTAATTACTTATCATCTCCTATGAATGCAGATCAATTAGAACATCTTAGTAATGCTTCTTACATATTACCTAAAGTTGTTAGTTTTTTAATAAGAGATACTCGAGATCTTAGTGTGACTAATTATATTAAATATAATAGAGATAGTTAGGTTTTATCTGTTAATTATAAAAATATTAAACACAAATACTGTTAAAAATAGAAATTACTTCAACAAATTTAGGAACTTTCATATAATATTTTTCAAGATATTCCAAAATTTGACAAGTAATCTGTTTTGTATAATTCCATTTTATATATATTCCTATTACTTTAATTATTTATTTTATAAAATTATAGCATAGTTTGGACTCTACAATACAAAATAATTGTTAAAAATGATTATGCTATTGGCTAAATTTAAATATATATATTTTTTACATCTAGATCAGACCATAAAATAGATAAAAAATTTTTTAGTGGTCTGACTGATCTAAAATTACAACAAATTAAATTTTTATTTTTTTAATTAAAAAGTTTTTTTGAAAAGACTTTGTAAAAAATATTTTTTTTTTCTTACCAAACTCTCTCTCTCAAGTTTTAAAAATTCTTATAAATTTATGTAAAAAGTTAATCAGTACACAATGTCAAGTAGTAAAAGTAGGTAAAAAAGCAGAAAAATAGCAGAAAAAGGCAGAAATTATAGCAGAAAAATAGCAGAAAAGCAGAAAAATATATAAAGTTATTTAAATTTTTTTTTTATAATCTATATTAATAAGTATATTAGATGGTTAATTTTAAATGTTTAACATGTTCAAGAGTCTTTAATAAAAAATCTACATTTATTGATCACACTCAAAACAAAAAGAAACCATGTGTACCATTAGAGTCAAAAAATGACCTAAAAATAGCAGAAATCATCACAAATCCTCAAAAATTATCAGAAATCATCACAAATCCTCAAATTTTATCCCAAATTCTGCTTAAATCTAACATTATTGATGTATTAAATGATACACATATTAACAAAAACATAAATGATGATAATAATTCTGAAAAAAATTTAATAAAAGACACAAATCAACAAAATGTAAATGATTATATGTGTAAATACTGTATGAAAACGTTTTCTAATGCATATAATTTAAATAGACATTCAAAAAAATATTGTAAAGTTAAAAAACTTGATTGTGAAAAGAAAGACGAAATATTTAATAGATTATTAGAAAATGAAAATAAAGTTGATAACATTATAAATAACTTTGAAAATTTGCAAAAAGAAAATGAAAAATTAAAACAACACATTAAAGATCTTGAAATTAAGTATAATAATGATATCAAAAAGATAGTTAACAAAAATATTAACAACACAGTTAATAATAACAATGTCAATAACAACAATGTTAATATTATTGTACCAAGTGATAAATTAGTAGATTTTGGTAAAGAAGATTTGAGTAAAATTCCATATGAAGACATTATTAAATCTTGTACTGGATCTAATATTACTGGGTATCATATTTTAG
>JACCDO012027794.1_pt1 | contig 14930 bp, 12 predicted proteins | sample 7446101 | NCBI WGS metagenome assembly JACCDO01 (sample SAMN15323440, study PRJNA562643) | freshwater metagenome | isolation source: river surface water | place: USA:Blue River Watershed | collected 2017-08-16
AACAGTAGGAGTCTTGCGCGAGCTCCTCCTGCGAGAAGCTCAACATCTAAGAGAATGGTCTCATTTTGAACCCTATAAGGTGACTTAAGAGTATGCAAATTCATAGCTCCATGTCTAAGCAAAGCGCTGAATTCAAAAAGAATGAAGCACATCATTTAAAACTCAGCACTGAACTTCTCGAACGAGAGAAAACTTCACGCGATGGTGGTGGGGTAAAGGCCGTTGAATACCAAAAAAAGCAAGGAAAGATGCTTGCTCGCGAGAGAATTAAAGGCTTGATCGATCCGCAGAGTGAGTTCCTTGAACTTTCAACCCTTGCAGGCGACGGACTCTACGAAGATGCGGTCCCAAGCGGAGGGGTCGTCACCGGCATAGGGATGGTATCTGGGCGTCCCTGCGTCATTGTTGCAAACGATCAAACAGTTAAGGGCGGTACCTACTACCCCATCACGGTTAAAAAGCATTTAAGGGCACAGGAGATTGCAGAACAAAATCATCTTCCTTGTATCTACTTAGTTGATTCTGGCGGTGCCTTCCTGCCCATGCAAGATGAGGTCTTTCCAGACAAAGATGATTTCGGCAGAATCTTTTATAATCAGGCTCGTATGAGTGCGAAGGGAATACCACAGATCTCGTCAGTTCATGGCCTTTGTACTGCAGGTGGCGCGTATATACCTGCCATGTCTGACCAAAACGTAATTGTAAAAGGCACTGGTACCATCTTTCTTGGGGGGCCTCCCTTAGTGAAGGCGGCAACCGGCGAAGACGTGACCGCCGAAGAGCTTGGCGGTGCGTTCGTCCATACTTCAATTAGCGGTGTTGCGGATCACCTTGCTGAAAATGATGAACACGCGCTTGCCATTTTACGAGATATCGTCCGTTACTTAGGCTGCACGTCAACACCGAAGATTAAACTCAAAGAGCCGCGGCCTCCGTTGTACGATCCGAATGAAATGCTTGGAGTCATTCCACATGACCCCAAAAAGTTTTTTGATATCCGTGAAGTGATAGCCCGCATCGTTGATGGCTCCGATTTTTTTGAATTTAAGAAAAATTATGCCACCACCCTTTTAACGGGATTTTCCCATATTAACGGCATTCCAGTCGGGATTATCGCCAATAATGGCGTTTTATTCTCCGAAAGTGCCTTAAAGGGCGCTCACTTTATCGAGCTCTGTGCACAGGAGCAAATTCCACTGCTCTTTTTGCAGAATATTACTGGGTTTATTGTGGGCAAAGACTATGAGCATCGGGGCATAGCACGAGATGGCGCAAAACTTGTACATGCAGTTGCTACCGCAAATGTACCTAAAATCACTATGGTGGTAGGGGGAAGCTACGGGGCTGGTAACTACGGGATGTGCGGCCGCGCTTATGATCCTCGCTTCCTATTTATGTGGCCTAATGCCAGAATTTCGGTCATGGGCGGGGAACAAGCGGCCAACGTACTTGCGACAGTGAAAGCACAGCAACTTGAACGCACCGGCGGATCTTTAAGTGATCAGGATCGTGACGCGCTGAGAGCTCCGATCCTTGCCAAATATGAAAAGGAAAGCTCTTGTTATTATTCAAGTGCAAGGCTTTGGGATGATGGAATTATAGACCCACGGAAAAGTAGAGACGTTTTAGCAATGGCATTAGCTACAACTCTCCATCATGATTGGAAAAACACTAAATTCGGTATCTTCCGAATGTAAAAGGCTTAAGGAAACTCTACATGCGAAAAAAGCAAATGATCCGAATTGGTAATGCTAGTGGCTATTGGGGAGATGACCCGGAGGCGCTTGCTAGGCAAGTCAACGGTGGAAAACTTGATTATATTTCCATGGATTTTCTCGCTGAGATTACCATGTCGATTATGCAAAAACAAAAAAGTCGTGATCCCGACTTAGGATATGCGCGCGACTTTCTCCCGATGCTAGAAGGGGTGTTAGCTAAAATAGTTGCTGATGGCACTAAAATTATAACAAATGCTGGTGGTATCAATCCTGAGGCTTGCGCGGATGCCATCACCAAGCTAGCTCTAAAACTTGGGGTCAAGGTAAAGGTTGCGGTAGTCTATGGTGACGATATTTTGCCCGACCTTGCTCTATTGCGAGCTAAAGGGTGCCAATTTAGGAACATGGAAACTGATGGCAGCTTTGATGGCATTGATCATAAAGTCCAGGCAGCCAATATTTATTTTGGAGCTGCTCCTGTTGCTAAAGCACTCGCCTGGGAACCTGATATTATCGTAACTGGACGGGTTACCGACACCGGGATCACTATTGGTCCCATGCTACATGATCTGGGCTGGAAACTCACTGACTTTAACAAACTTGCTGCTGGAGTGGTGGCAGGCCATATCATTGAATGTGGCAGCCAATCTACGGGTGGTAATTTTACTGATTGGCATCTTGTGAAATCCTATAAGAATATGGGATATCCAATCATCGAAATGCATGACGATGGTACTTTTTTTGTGACAAAACACCCAGGCACTGGTGGCTTAGTCACCGTAGATACTGTTAGGGAACAACTCTTTTACGAAATGGGTACACCTAAAGGGTATATAACCCCGGATGTGGTTGCCGACTTTAGTACCATCAACCTTAAAGCTGACGGTGAAAATAGGGTCAAAGTCACTAACATTAAAGGCTTCGAACCGACACCTCTCTACAAAGTTTCAATGGCGTATGCTGATGGCTATAAATGCTTAGGAGAAATCGCAATCTCTGGTCCAAATGCCAAAGAAAAAGCTGAAGCTTTTGCGCACCTTTTCTGGGAACGTGCTGGTCGAGATTTTGCTAAAACAGAAACAGAATTATACGGTTTGAATGCATGTCACCGCACCCTTGGCCATGCGCAGCAAGCTGAAGAAATTATTTTGCGACTAGGGGCAAGAGATCAAGATCAGAAAAAACTTAAACGCTTTGCCAAAATCATACCCAGCGTTATTCTTGGTGGCCCTCCCGGTGTATTTGTATTAGGGGGAGCGCCTAAAGTCACTGAAATTGTAAGTTATTGGCCGGCTTTAATGCCGAAATCAGCGGTTAATCCCAAGGTCGCGCTTTATAATAATGGCTTATCTGATATTCAAGAAGTCACCGACACTTTAAGTGGTAATTTTGTGCCAGAGCACGAAGAATGCCAAGTTGCAAACCAAGCTAAGACATCCCTAGCTGAGGTAAAAAGATCCACAAGTAAAGGCACCCCCCTCTCTGCCATTTGTTTAGCCCGAAGTGGCGACAAAGGTGACACTGCAAACATCGGGGTCATGGCTCGTAGTGAAAAAGCATTTGAGTTTTTAGATCACTACCTTGCTGCGGAGCGAGTCAAAGATGGGTTTCAAGAGCTATGCCTTGGGTCGGTTAGACACTATAAGCTTAAAAACATGTTGGGGTTTAATTTCCTGCTTGAAAATTCGTTAGGCGGGGGAGGTACCATGACCCTGAGAGCAGACGCTCAAGGCAAAACATTTGCCCAGGCCGTTTTGCGTCAAAAAGTGGAGATTCCCCAGCATATCTTGGACGATATGCACAGTAGTGGAGCAAATCCATGACCGTAAGTTCAAGCGAAGTTTTACTTACCCATACGAAGCTGCGCGAGGGGGTTGTATCGACGTTATCGATCAATCGACCTACCGCAGCGAACTCATTTAATCAAAACGTCATCCGCCAGATCACGCAACTCGCTAGTGAGGCTGGTAAAAACCCTGACTGCCGGCTTCTTATTCTCACTGGTCAGGGTAAACATTTCTCCGCTGGTGCAGATTTAGCGTGGATGAAAGACGCTGCAAAACTTGACCACGATGGCAACCTCCGCGACGCAAGAGAGCTCGCTCGGATGTTTGAGGTCATGTCATCACTTCCGATGCCGACTCTTGCCGCGGTGAGAGGAAGTATCTACGGTGGGGCGGTAGGACTTTGCGCTGCTGTAGACTTTTGTATCGCTAGTAAGAAAAGTAAATTCTGTCTTAGTGAAGTCAAGCTTGGATTAATCCCCGCTGTCATCTTGCCTTATCTTGGTCAAAAAATAAGGTTAGGTGACCTCAATAGGCTCGCATTCTCTGCTCAAGTTTTCACAGCGGAGGACGCTAAGGACATCGGACTTGTATCACGGGTTGTTGAAGATGAAACCTTTATAGACTCAATTCGCGATGAAGTTAATGCACTATTAGCCTGTGATCCGCTAGCTCAACGGGATCTCAAACAGCTTAGCGCCGCGCTAAGACGAAGGGGATTTACCCCTGGTGACGATACAGCGGAGGCTATTGCACACCGACGCGTAGCGCAAAGCGCCAAACTTGGCTTACAAGCGTTTTTTGAAAAGAAACAAGCTCCATGGCATGACACTCTAGATTCCGGGTGGACCCTATGACCTCAATTAAAAGACTTTTTATTGCCAATCGTGGTGAGATCGCGCGGCGCATTGCCTTAACCGCATCAAGGCTTGGGATCGAAACAGTTGTGCTAACTGAACGCGAAAATCCACCTGATTACCTCTCGGGGATCGTTACTCACTTTGTAAAGGTTGCAGAAGAAAGCCCCGCGCTCTTTCTAAACGCAGAAGCGATGATAGGATTCGCAAAGGATACTCGCTGTGACAGCATCCATCCGGGATTTGGCTTCCTGTCTGAAAATGCGGAATTTGCTGAAGCAACGGAAAAAGCCGGCCTACTTTGGATCGGGCCAAATCCTGGCGCCATTTTAGCTATGGCGAGCAAGGCCACAGCTCGAGCAAAAGCCTTAGCTGCCCAGGTTCCATGCATCCGTGGGATTTCCGATGTTCCAATTCCGACTGACGAAAATGGTGATTTTTCCGTGCTTGAAGGGTTTGCCAAAGAAGCTGGCTTCCCCCTGCTCCTCAAGGCTGCCTACGGCGGTGGTGGCAAAGGAATGCGCATCGTTGACGATATGAATTCTATTCGATCTTTAGCCTTGAGAGCCTCTTCTGAAGCAAAAAACTCGTTTGGCAACGGTGCACTCATCTGCGAACAGTATCTAAGAACCCCAAGGCATGTTGAAGTACAAATCCTATCTGACAAACATGGCAACGTCTATGCAATCGGTGACCGCGATTGTTCAATTCAAAGGCGTCATCAAAAAATTATCGAAGAAGCGCCTGCACCCGATCTTTCGCCCGTTACCCGAGAAAAAATCCATGCGGCAGCAGTGGCGCTTGCCAAAGCGGTCGGCTACGATTCCACTGGTACGGTGGAATTTCTCGTTGACTGGCAACCTAACGCGAGCACCCTGCCAGAACAAAAATTTTACTTCCTTGAGATGAATACCAGACTCCAAGTTGAGCACCCTGTAACAGAAGAAGTCTTCGGCATGGACCTTGTTGAATGGCAAATTAAGGTCGCACAGGGAGAGAAACTCCCGTCGACCTTCGGCAGTTTGATGCCCAGAGGCCATAGTTTTGAGGTAAGAATTTATGCTGAAGATCCTGAAAACGATTTCTTTCCTGCTCCTGGGGCGGTTGCTTTATTTAAACCCGCAATAGGCCCTGGGATTCGCTGGGAAACTGGACTTGATGAAGTTGATGAGGTTACAGGAAAATTTGATCCAATGATTGCCAAGCTTGTTGTGAAGCATGAAACAAGACAGGGAGCCATCAACGCTCTTGTCGATGCACTTAAGCGTACTGTGCTGCATGGTCCTGCGAACAATATCCCGTTATTAATTGCCTTTACTAAAAACACTTCTTTTTATGATGGCCCCCTCACAACAAAGGACTTAGGCGACCTTCTAAAAGATGTACTTAACAATATTTCAGATGAGAGAAAAAAACTTCTTCCTATAAGTGAAAAGCTACTAAATGACCTCTCTCAATACGTTCCAAAGCACCTAACCCCTTTAAGTGTTAACCCTGAGGCTCTTACGTCCTTAGCGTTTCAAACATCAGGTGGAGCCGCTATCTTGCACGACTCCGCGCTTAAACTCAGTTTAAGTAGTCTTAAATCGACCCATTCGACCCCCACGCTTCCTAGCAGGACCCATGGGGTCACGACCCATTCAGGGACGACTGTCATTGAGGGTAGGCCTATCACCTTTGCATTTAGTAAACTATCCACCCCCGATGAGTCCACCTGCTGGGTAAGTATGCAGGGCCACAGTTTTCAGCGCAAGATACTCCACGAATCCGCCCGAAGAAGCACCCAAAGCAGCAGCTCGGCTAACGATTCTAGTATCGAGGTTCTAGCTCCGGTCCCTGGCAAAGTGATAGCAGTCAAGGCCTCTGAAGGTCAGAACATTTCTGAGGGTGATGTTTTAATTGTGCTGGAATCGATGAAAATGGAATTTGAGGTCAAGGCTAGTAGGAATGGAACCCTAGGATCGATTAAAATAAAGTCTGGTGACCAAGTGACCCGTGGTGCAACCCTTGCCGTATGGCACGACCCCTAATTCGTTATGAGGTGAGATGTGTCTACTGATTTAAGTTTCCGCAGGTTTATCAAGGAATCTGGATTTAAAGTATTAGCCCTCGCGCGACTCAGTCAGTGTGAATACTCTATCATGCTCTACCTTTTAAACTGCTTAGTTTCGGGATTAGATCAAGTTATCACAACTGAAGCAGAGCTCGGTTCACTGATAGGATATGATGAGCAGCTGCTTCATAGTTCTCTGACTAGTCTTGCAGGGAAAAACATGATCAAACTACACTATGTAGATCCGAATAAACTTGGTCATGACACCACGTCTCTGCGCGTGGGTCTGCAATACGATATGACAAAATGGGTTTTATCATATGCAGTTGAGGCCACCTCTAAGGATGCGGTGGTATTCCCGTTTAGACGCCAAGGAAAAGCGGCGCTTCAAGTTCTTGACGGACAAAAGAAAGATCCTAAAACAAAATGGCATGTAGACTCAGATGAAGCTGATGCCACCTGGCAGCGTGTTTTAGCCTCCTTTGCAAGTGTACGATCCTTAGATGACGACGAGAAAGAGGAGGCTGAGGCCAGCGCAAAGATGCTTGTGGATGTTCATCCTGTAGATCAAGTGCTGCTCATTATCCGCCACTTCGGCAGCCGCATCCCCACGCTAAGCCTTCTTGCAAGTAGCTGGCAGCATTTTCAGGAACTCTTTGAAACAGAGACGCAAAAAGTGGATATGCTCGAGGCCCGTCAAAAACATCAAGAAATTGACAAAAAATTGCGAGAGCAAGCATCTGCGCTTCTGGCCGATGAAAACTTGCAGCTCAAGGACGAAGAACGTGGGGTTTTACAAATACTTGTCAAACATCAACGCCCACGCCAACAACTTTTCTGGGCCTACCAAAGGCGGACGGACTATCCTAATCTACAAAGTTTTTTTGCAGACAATGTCTCGATCATGCTCTCGGTCACAACCGGCGGCACTGTGGTCAAAAAACATGATTAAAATTGCTGCCTATGCCTTGCCTTTTTTCGCCTTAGCCTGCGTGACACCTGATGGAGTAGACCCGTCACCGCCACCACCAGGCCTCGCATTTCAATATGAGCTTATCCCCGACGTAGATCGTATCAGTTACAACGCATGCACCGTAACCCTATCCAGAGAGCTGGGTGATCCTGTTCGTATCGAAATAACCTTTAAAAAGGGGATGGACAGGGTCATCGCCCGAGTCCCTGAGGGCTCCTACCAAATAAAAAGCAGCGTCTGCGACAGGGGAAGCCACATTAAAATCACAGCCCATACTCCCATCAAGGTCCCCCATGACGGCGTGATCTTCTTAGGTACCATTAAAATCGACCGCTTTAGAGCTACGGCCGACCGTTATGAAGGGAGCCTCACCATCGACACGAGAAGCATCGAAGCAAACCACGCGGTCCTTCAAGATCTTAAAGACCGCGGGCTTAAACCCTATTGGTACGGCAAGGCCAGTCCCTAATGTTTTGCCAGCCTCTGACTTATTTCCCTAAGGTCATTTTTTAACACCTTAAGATAGTTTTTCGTGTCGGATTTCAACGCATCCAGCTGCTTTTCTGACTGCGCCACCCGCTCCCTTAAGTCTTTAAGGACATCCCGAGCGTCCATAACACCTAAGTGCCATTTGAGCCTTAGCTCACCAATTCGTTCTTCCGTCCAGGATTCGCTTGCTTTGAGCTCCTCAATAAACTTAGTGAGGTCGCCACGTTTTTTCTGCCAGTAATCATCGAGTTCTTCTAGCCCTAAATAAGCCTGCAATCTAGCTTCATCTAACTCAGTTCGGCTTTCACGAGCAAACTTCTCCAGCCCTCGCTCTACCCGGTCAAGAAGCTCACGTCCGACATACTCCACATCTTTGCCGCGCATCATAAATGCCTCCATGAATGCGGTATTTGCTACACCTACAAAGTTACCTGCAAATTCCTTACCAACCTTCTAACCGCCACCAAACAAGTTCTATGGCCAATGTATGCTAAAATGGTCCTAGGCAATTAACACCGCAATCATCGGATTAAAAAATGACGAATAACCTCAATAAAGCAATCTTATTCTGTGTTTGTGCAGCAATAGCCGCCTGCAAAACCCTGGCCCCTTCGCAGGTAGACTACTATGGAGCAAATAACACTCGTGCCGAGGTCTCATTTGAAAGCTACTTCATATTTAAAGCTGGCGAAGATTTTAAAGGCCCCGCGGCAGACGTGCTAAAGGCTCCTTATAGAGAGGTTTTAGACCGGGAGCTCAATGAGTACCTTGATTATCTCACGGGAATTTTTTTAAATTACGGCCCATTTGCCGACTACCCAGGCTCACTCTACGGGAAACCCACCATTAAGCTCCTGTCAGCAAGTTTTCTCTCGGAGGAGAAGCACCTTATAAAAGTCAATTACTCGTACTTAGACCATGCGTCTTTCACTAAAAACTTAGTGCCTGATTCTTCGCGCACGTACCCTATTGTCTTGCCGGCACGCCTAGATCAAGTTTATGAGAAAAACCTTAGCCCTGAGGGCCATGAAACCTGCTCAATGGAGGAAAGTGGTAAGTTTAGATTCTGGTATTACTGGAATCCTGAAAAGGAGGGATGTCGTTTAAAACCCGATGATTTAATAACCATCAATGCTAAGTTTTCCCCACTCCCTTCTACGTCTTTAACCTACCCAGACTATGAAACTCTATTAGGTGATAATGGGAATGGGCGAGACCTTGAAATTGTCTGGGTAATCGGCCCAGAGGCATACATCAAGGAGAACGATAATGGAGTTTGGCAGTATAATGCTGCGTTAAAGCTTTTCGGTCAGAATCCCGAGTTTAGTCTTGAAAAAAAGGATGAGGGCCATGCCATTTTTCGCAGCAAGCGGGATAATTTTGATGTCATGCTTAAAATCTATCTCATGAACTACTTTGGCGATAAAGAGTTTTATAACGTCGTTTCATCCGCCTTACAGCATGCAGACATTTTCATATTCCATGGCCACTCTAATTACGGCAACTTGCTAAATCCAGAGGCTTTAAAGTTTAATAGTGAAACAGTCTCGCAGGGGAAAGCGCAAATATTCTATTTTGGAGGGTGTCGCACGTTTCGCTATTATAACGCCAAATTTTTCGAAATAAAGCCGAAAAACTTAGATATAATCACGACAACGGCACCATCATATTTTTGGACTTTTGCCCAAGTCGGGGAGACTCTGATTACCGAGATTCTTAATTCGTCATACCCGCCCTGGCAATCCGTCATAAATGCGATGCATGAACGAGAAAGAAAGATTGTAGAATATTCAGGACCCCGGTTTATTTCCTCAATCGCAGTTAATGGTGATGAAGATAATCCTACGGTGCCATTTCTCAAACCCTAATTCACCACAAGACGTAAAACAAACACCTTTAAAAAGTGCCACAGACAAGACACCCGAACCCATGCAGCGCAGATACACTGCATGGGTTCGGGTGCCAGTTCACTCACCTCCAACTCCCTACCAGCATAGGGACCTATGCCCTGACACCTTCTAGGCACCCCCCTTCAGCCAATCCACACCTAAAGCAGATTTATTATCCACGACGCCACGAAGGTAAATCACGGGCGATGGTTGCGTAACGAAGCGTAATAACGATAAAATATCTAAATTAAAACCATTTTTTTTGTAGGTCTATCCAATGGTACAGCAGCAAAAAAATCGCTTTGTCGCCCATCAAACAGGAAAACATGTTGCGCTCAAAGGTAGTATTACTGATACCACGACTTTTGAAGCGATCAATAAACTTATCGAAAACGGCACCACTATCAATTGCGCTGAATTAGGCCCCTGTAGCTGGAATGGGCTTTGTGCCTTTGTCGACCACATCAAAGATCAAAAACTAAATGATGTGGTTCTTACGAATGTCGCACCTGGTTTATACCGCTATTTAAAATTGATTCCGAGTTTAACTGAAGCCATGCAGGTTATTAGCTTTTCATTTTACGGCAAAAAAATCGTTGATGGAAAACTTCATCCCGCACTTATGAGCTGGAAAGAAACGGATACTGTTCCCATGGACTCTGACTTTATTCCTCCTAAAAGCCCTGGTGAATTAGGTGACATTGCAAGATTTCTCGTTACGTCACTTTTTCCAATGCCCATTTCAACCCCTGCTCCTGAGAGCCCCCATAAATTAAATGATGAACAAAGCGATTTATTTTTTTGGTATCGCTATAGCCAATTTGTGCATGATACGGTTGGTCTTACCGTACTTCTAATAGAATCGGTCTTAATTGGGCTTGGCGATATTTTTACCCGTCTTGATGCTAGATTACAAACGGCACAAGCCGGGTTTGCTAAGCTGTCAACGCCTGTAACGATTCCTGGGTACGATCTAAGTAAGTTAAGTGATAATGTTGCAAAGACTATGGCACCCTCCATTGCAAATATGCATGAACTTCACGCTCAATTTGATCACGTAAAATTTGATCTACTTCAGAAGTTAACGACCACGACTAACACCGACGACTTAACCGAGAAAGTTGAGACCCTGATAGACGCCACGTTTCTACTGGTAGAATCTGCTGCTCAGCTAGAACAAATTGGTGCAAATATTGGTGAACAAATTCAGGCTTTAAGAGCTGAAGATGATTTAAAGAGCGCCGTGACAGCCCTAACTAGTTCTCCCCTTTCAGCAGATGACTTAAAGGAGCTTAGGGATGCCTTTCTGATTGTAGACGTCATGAGCGACGGCGATCAAGAACTGTCAAAAGATGAAATTCTCAGTGAAATAGCTCAAATTGGCAGTGAAATAAATCGCTGTATCGTACAAGTGCAGGGATTTGATCTTGCTCGTCAAATGCTTGAGCATAGGGTTAAAGAAGCAAAACTAATTAAAGAATGGGCAATGGGTGATGGACCAAAAGTTCATTCCTTAAATCTAAAGTCAGAAGTTATTAAGCTTATCATTGACCGTATGGTAACTGACCAGGAAAAAGCTGTATTTAAATTTTATTTTCCTGATGAGCAGCAAACAACAGCCCCTAGCGACACACTAGGGGCCGGAGATTTACTTCTTTTCTAAGTTAGGGGACTCTCGATGCGGCACGTTTTTATTGCAATCATGGTGGGGATTACCCTAGGAGTCGTTGGATTTTCTGTTGTTTGGCCAAGTGCCTTATGGCTGCTTGCCATCATAATCCCTGTATGGATTATCGGTATCCGCGATATGCTTCAAACTCGTCAAGCCATTCGCAGAAACTTTCCTGTTATTGGGCATTTTCGCTACCTTTTCGAAATGATACGACCCGAAATTAATCAGTATTTTGTCGAGTCTGATACGGATGGCACACCTTTTTCTCGGGTCATACGCTCAATTGTTTACCAAAGAGCCAAAAATGTGGTTGATTCCGTGCCCTTTGGTACCAAGCTCAATGTTTATCAGCCAGGGTATAAATGGGTAAACCATTCCCTAGCTCCTAAACATGTCAATCCTCTCGACTTGAGAGTTTCTATTGGTGGTCCCTTATGCACCAAGCCCTACGCCGCAAGTATATTTAATATCTCAGCGATGAGCTTTGGCTCTCTAAGTAAAAATGCTGTCTTAGCCTTAAATGAAGGAGCTAAAAAGGGTAATTTCGCCCACGATACGGGTGAGGGAGGTCTTTCTCCGTATCACTTAAACCCAGGTGGGGATATTATTTGGGAGATTGGCACAGGCTACTTTAGCTGCCGAAACAAAGATGGGGATTTTGACCCAGGAAAGTTTAAGGAAAAAGCCCGCCTTCCCAACGTCAAAATGGTGGAAATCAAGCTATCGCAAGGCGCTAAACCCGGGCATGGGGGAATCCTTCCCGCGCGCAAGGTAACACCTGAAGTAGCTGAGATTCGCGGCGTGGAAATGGGGCGTGATGTGCTGTCTCCCCCCGCCCATACAGCGTTTTCAACTCCCATTGAAATGATGGAGTTTATCCAAACCTTGCGGGAACTTTCTGACGGTAAGCCGATTGGGGTTAAGCTGTGTATCGGAAAAAGACGTGAATTTATTTCCATGTGCAAAGCCATGATGGAAACTAAAACCGCTCCTGATTTTATTGTCATCGACGGTGGTGAAGGGGGAACGGGCGCCGCACCCTTAGAATTTACCAATTATGTTGGTAGTCCTTTGGTGGAAGCCCTAGCATTTGCCCATAACTGCCTCGTTGGATTTAATATTCGTAGCCAGATTAAGATCGGATGTTCAGGAAAAATAGTGACTGGATTTGACCTAGTAGAAAAGATGGCGCTTGGCGCTGACTACTGTAACTCAGCAAGAGCCATGATGATGGCCATTGGGTGTATCCAAGCCTTGCGCTGCAATACGAACCACTGCCCGACTGGAGTGGCAACACAGGACCCCGCCCTAACGAAGGGGCTTGTTGTGGGAGATAAAGCAACACGGGTCTATAACTACCATAGGCTTACTGTCTCGACCGTTGCCGAGCTTGTTGGTGCTATGGGTCTTGCTCATACCAGAGAAATCAAGCCCTGGCATATCATGATGCGACTATCCCCGATTGAGATCAAACATTTCGGTGAAATTTATGAATTTGTGGAGCCAGGATCATTCTTAGGTAAAGCAATCCCGAAATCTTATGCGCGGGCCTTTGAAGCGGCACGTGCTGATAAGTGGGATTCTTAAATATCAAAGCCTAATCCAGCTTGCCAAGATATATCGGAATCCGTGTGTGCGCCTGCAATAGCAGAACCATAGACATAAAGCTTAGGCGCACCGATCAAGAGGCCTGCGCCTAAAAAGAGGCCTCCAACTCCCGCACCCGCATCAGAATGATCCCCGACTGTCGCTCCAAAGCCAGCTCCGATGCCGGCTTGCAGATAGGGCCGTAAACTCCCCGAGCCGAACAGGTACTTCCCGTCGATATCACCACCAAAAGAGACAGATAGGTCCTCCTTATCGTCGCCTTCACTTGCTGTAGTCTGCTCGTCAGTTGTTGTTTTAGTGACTCTAGCCCACCCAAGGCCTGCCTCAAATGCCCACTTACTCCCGAAATAGAGCATATTCACGCCGTAGGTCGCACCGACCGGATTATGATAGCCAAGGTTTAAAGTCCAATTTCCATAGGCTTTACCTGAATCGACCATCAAGACAAATGCGATAAGTGCCAAGACCATTGGTTTCTTAAACATAAAATACATACATAAATACCTGATTAAAAATTTGATTTTAATTTCATACCATCCTATTTGCATCAGGTCAAAAAGAAGAGACATGATTGACAAAAGAGTTGTGAAGTGTTTCGATTCACCCCTAGACATTGACTGGGCTCTTCTAGTCACCACAGCAAAGGAGATTTCGATATGGCAGTATTAGTTGGAAAAAATGCGCCTGATTTTAAGGCTGAAGCGGTTTTAGGCGGTGATTTCAAAACAATTAGTCTGAGTGACTACCGTGGTAAAAATGTGCTACTTTTCTTTTACCCCTTAGACTTTACCTTTGTATGCCCAACTGAAATGCATGCATTTCAAGAGAAGTTAGATCATTTCAAAAAACTTAATACTGAAGTCATCGGTGTTTCAGTTGACAGTAAGTTTTCTCATCTTGCTTGGTTAAACACCAAAAAAGACGAAGGTGGTATCGAAGGCGTTAAGTACCCGATTGTCTCTGATATCAATAAAACCATTGCCCGTGACTATGATGTATTAATTCCTGGCGATGGCATTGCACTGCGCGGTGCATTCCTTATCGATAAAGCTGGTAAAGTCCGTCACCAGACCGTAAATGACTTGCCTCTGGGCCGGAATATCGATGAGTTTTTAAGGTTAGTTGAAGCGTTACAATTCCATGAAGAACACGGCGACGTATGCCCTGCAAACTGGAAAAAAGGCGAGAAGACTATGAAGGCAAACAACGCAGGACTAAAAGCTTACTTTAAAAAGTAAGGTGCGTAGGTTTTGTTTTTGCTAAGTTTAGGCGCTAACTCTTTTAGGAGTTAGCGCCTTATTGCTTAGAACGGGGTTACAACCGAGAAATCAGCTGGGCCTGCCGCCGTATCAATCGATACTGGCTTATCCGCAACACCAAGACGCGCTGCCGCAATTGCATCCTTAACGGTCATTTTAGTGGAATTCTCAGCAGCAACAAGTGCTCTCTCATCATTTAAGATACCTTCTGAGTAAGCCTTTGCTTTTAAGAAAGACTTACGATCGACGGTCTCCATTAGGATTTCTTTAACTTGATAAGGCTTAAGCTCAGGATTACGATCCCGAATCATAGAAGCAACCCGAGCCACAGCTGGTGCAGCCATGCTGGTCCCACTTAAAGGTAGGTACATATTGGCACGTGGCACAGACGAAGCGATCGCGACACCAGGCGCAAAAAGATCGACCGATGCAGCGCCGAAATTACTGAAGGGAGCGATAGAGGTATTATTAAATGAAGCACCGACAGAAATGGTGTTTTCTAAGGAGAGCCCAGCAGGTGCTACAGGTAGCTCGTCATTATCAGTGCCGTCATTTCCAGCAGCAAAAACGTAAAGGATGTTCGGTGTCGACTTAAAGATATTGCCTTGCACCTCGAGAACACGTCGAA
>JACCDO010100034.1_pt1 | contig 14929 bp, 14 predicted proteins | sample 7446101 | NCBI WGS metagenome assembly JACCDO01 (sample SAMN15323440, study PRJNA562643) | freshwater metagenome | isolation source: river surface water | place: USA:Blue River Watershed | collected 2017-08-16
ATTTGAGTCAAGTTGAATAAGAAAAACCCCTAGAGGCAATAAAAAAAGCCACCACAGACAATCTGGGTGGCTTTCGTACTACTGGTGGGCCCTCGCGGACTTGAACCGCGGACCAAAGGATTATGAGAACAGAAAACTGGACTTGAACTCCATAAACAGGGTCTCTACAAGCTGAAAATATCGATGTGTAGTGTTATTTGTAGTATTTTTGATTTTTAAAAAGCGTAGTGTTATCAGCAAATTAAGGGGAGCTCAATCAATAACCTTTTGAATGGTTTTTTGCGTCAATTGATAAAATTTATTGTGCCTCTAATCTTAAATAAGCACGGCTTACATTACCTAAGTGCAACTCATCAAAGTTAGCTAAATTTTTAAACTGAGGGGCTTTACTGAGATTTTTAACTGCGGCCTCAACACCAGCCATATCCTCAGCGTATTTTTTTACACCTTTTACAACAAACTCTAAGTAGTCGCCCGTATGTGCGTTTGCTGTTGCCATATCAGTAACAGACCCATGCCCTGGAACAATTGTCTTAGGACTAATTGTTTGGATTCTCTTAAATGCATCTAACCAAGCTTCAGCATTGCTCTGAGGCAAGATTCCTAATAGACGATCAATGTAGATGTGATCTCCTGAAAACAGGATTTTTTGTTGGGGTAGATAAACAACGACATCACCAGCAAAATGAGCATGATTGAAATATTTAATTTCTATGTCAATCCCACCTAGTGTCAGCTTAACTTCATCCCTATCAATAGGCTTAGGACTGACTAACGGCTTAGTGCCATCTAATCTTTCTTTCAAATTAACTCTTAACGAATCCATTTGGCCCAAACCCAAGCTTGCTTGGGTGATAGTAGTTTTTTTCAAAGCAATGATTTCAGCGCCATTTTTAGCGAAGTAATCATTACCAAGCCAGCGATGATCTTGAGACCCCGTATTAATCACCCATCGCACTTTTTTATCTGTGATTTTTTTAACCTCGCCCGCTATGATCGCAGCCCCTTGAGCTGAAGCTCCTGAGTCAATCAATATCACACCATCTTTGGTTTCAATCACGCCAAAGTTGGCATTTAAACCATGGTTCTCATAAGTTCTTCCACCAATTGAACCAATCAGTGCATGAACATTCTTATCAATTACCTTGTGACGCAGAACGGGTTCAGCAGAGAAAGTGGCTTGAGAAAAAAGGATTATAGAAATGAAGGCAAGAAAAATGCCCCAATGACGGGGCATGTAAGGGTTGATTTGCATATTAATTGTTAGTCATCTGCTATTTTTATTGATTAACAGGAGATTTTGGATCCAACAAAAGTGCGACTGCGTCTGCAATCTGCTCTGGAGTTAGGATGCCATTATGTCCAAATCTTGGCATATTGCTACAACCTGAGTAAATGTGTGGGTTGTAAATTTTTTCGTAAGTGTATTTAACCATTGCTGGCGAGTTACCACGTACTTTGCCGTAACCAAGAAGTGATGGTCCTAGTGTTCCATAGGACAACTCTTTTTTAGTCATTTGATGGCATGCATAACAGTTACCACCATTAGGTCTTGTTGTTGCATCACCTACTCGTTGACCAAAACCGCTTTGAGCAGACGCTTCGCCTTTTTTCCAGTCACCCATCATGTTTCCATTTTTAGGTAAAACCACTGGGGCTGCTTTTGCCAAAGCTTCAGCGCGAGCAATCGTTTCTTTGCTTGGATTATCTCTGCCAGCTGAACAAATTTTTTGAGGTTCATCTTGAACTAAGCGCCCCTTCATGTTTTCAGGGACATTTTGCCAAGAGGACTTAATTACTTGATCTACAGATGGAAAGCCACTTTGTAATTGAGATGATGAGCAACCAACTGTAAAAGCAGCCGTTGCAATAGCGCCGAGGATATATGTAGTTTTTTTCATGATTATTTCTTATCGCTTGATGTAAGGTGCTTTGATTTCAGTACCGTTGGCAGAAGCAGCCAAGAAGGTCAAGAGAGCTGTCACAGCATCTGATGTGTATTGCACGTCAGGGTGACGCATTTGCCAGTAACAGTCCCACATACGGTGCTGAAGTGTTCTAGTTGTACCTTGAGATACTCGATAAGTTGGCCATGTTGTAACAGCCTCCTCTGCACCCTGTTTAGTCCTTAAATCGGACAAAACTTGCAAACGAATGCGTTTATTTGGCTCAGAGTGACAAGTAGCACATGCAAAGTCAAAAGTACCGCCTTTGCGCCAAAAGAGCTCTTCACCTGTTTTACGAGCTTGCGCAACAACAGGATCATTTAAGTTGATGTTGAATTTCATTTTTGATGACTGGACAGCAACATAAGTCGCGATTGCTGCCATATCTGAACCAGGGCCCTTATCTTTAAAAGCGCCCTTGTTGAAATACTGCTTCGTATCCCAACCTTGCAAAGTTTCCATACAGTAAATGATGCGGGCCTCAAGATCCATAACCTTGCCAGCATCAGCGAAATAGCGTGGCATTTCAGCATAAGCGCCTTTTACAACACCAGGCCCTTTACCTAAGTCACACTGTTCTAAAGAGGCATTTTTTGAGCCTCTTTTAGTTTTCCAGAGCTCTTCGCCTTTCATTTCCCAAAGCTCAGCTGGGTTACCATCTTGTAATTGAGCACGGTATTTAGCAATTTCAGCTTCTGAGTCGGCTAATGCCAAGCCGCTTGTCATTATTAATGAGATTCCAGCGAATCCCAAAATAATCTTCTTTATTTTTAATGACATGAATAACCCTCCCATTGGTATTGAATTCATACTAAACATGATTAGGGTTTTTAACACCTAGGGTAAGCCATGACACTTAGCTCATCTGGCTAAGCATTAAGTTACCAAAGCTATCATTAAGAAATAAATTAACTTGTGCTTGATGTCAAGATGGTCTTTACTTGTTCAACAGACAATACCCTTCCAGACACAACAACTTTTTCATCAATAATTAAAGCAGGTGTCGACATGACCCCATAGCCAACAATATCGGCCAGATCGGTGACTTTGATGACTTCAGCACTCATGTTTAGATCTGCCAAAGCTTGATCAACACTTTTCCCTAGAAAAACACACTTACTGCATCCCGTACCTAGAATTTTGATAATCATTTTCTATTTTCCTAAACAAGAAGATAAGCATAAGCATTAAACAAATATCCAATCAGAATAATGCCAACAGTAACGATGCTAAAGAAAGTAACTAATAAGCGTGTCTTAATGACTTTTTTGAGCATAATCATTGAAGGCAAAGACAGTGCTGTAACAGCCATCATGAATGCTAAAGCGGTTCCCAACCCAACACCTTTAGCAACCAGCGCCTCAGCAATTGGCAATGTGCCAAAAATATCAGCATACATTGGCACACCCACCAACGTTGCAATAATCACAGAATACCAATGCTCTTGACCTAACAAAGCAGCAATCAACTCTTGTGGTATCCAGTTATGGATCAAAGCACCAATGCCGACACCAATCAGGACGTAAGGCCAAACACGTAAAAATATATCTTTGACTTGATCCCAGGCAAATTGGGCTCTCTCTGCTTTGGTGATTTCTTCTTGCGGTAAGTCTAAGACTTTATTTTTCATCACAAATGGCTCTACTTGATTTTCAACTTTTGCCATACCAATAATTGTTCCGCCAATCACTGCCAAGATTAAGCCAACAGCAACATAAGCTAAGGCAATCGACCAATTAAAAATACTGGCCAATAAAATGACAGAGGCCAGATCAACTAATGGTGATGAAATTAAAAATGAAAAAGTAACGCCTAAGGGTAGACCAGCACTTGTAAAACCAATAAATAGGGGGATTGAGGAGCACGAGCAAAATGGTGTAAGTGTTCCTAATAAAGCTCCAGCGAGATTAGCCTTTAAGCCAGACATTTTCCCAAGAATAGCTCTGGTTCTCTCGGGTGGAAAATAACTTTGTATCCAAGATACCCCAAAGATTAGAACTCCCAATAAGATAAATATCTTGATGACGTCATAGATAAAGAAATGCAAGCTAGCACCAAGACGTGTTGATATCTCAACCCCAGCTTTTTCAAGAAGAAAGCGGACTACCTCGGAGAGCCAGTCCATTCTTAGAAGTTGGTCATTCAACCATTTAAGTGATTCCATTAATTAATTATGCGCCAACACATACATTAATTAGTTGCTAATAATCAATTAGCCGCACGAACGTATCGCAATGATTACCTCAAGAGAACAAAAGTAAAACTTAATAAACCAAGAAAAAGTTCATTGTTCCAACGCAGACATACATATCTATTAGATTTGCAGTTGATGATGTGGCAGTTTTCATTACACACCGACTACACATTAATAAAAAATGACCTAGCGTTTTCACGCTAAGTCATTGATTTTATTGGTGGGCCCTCGCGGACTTGAACCGCGGACCAAAGGATTATGAGTCCTCTGCTCTAACCAACTGAGCTAAGGGCCCGTATGGATTAATCTTCCTCTAAGAAGCTCTTGAGTTTGTCGCTTCTGCTTGGATGACGCATTTTACGCAAAGCTTTTGCTTCTATTTGACGAATACGCTCACGCGTCACATCAAACTGCTTACCCACTTCTTCCAAAGTATGGTCTGTACTCATCTCAATACCAAAACGCATTCTAAGAACTTTGGCCTCACGAGGCGTCAATGAATCAAGAATATCTTTCACCACGTCACGCATCGAGTCATGCAATGCAGCCTCTTGCGGTGCCAATGTGTTCATATCCTCAATGAAATCACCCAAGTTTGAATCCGCATCATCACCAATCGGCGTCTCCATAGAGATAGGCTCTTTGGCAATCTTCATGATTTTGCGGATCTTGTCTTCAGGAATTTCCATCTTCAAGGCCAATGTGGCTGCATCCGGCTCAATGCCCGTCTCTTGCAAGATCTGACGACTGATACGGTTCATCTTGTTGATGGTCTCAATCATATGAACTGGAATACGGATGGTTCTCGCTTGATCAGCGATAGAACGCGTGATCGCTTGACGAATCCACCAAGTCGCGTAAGTTGAGAACTTATAACCGCGGCGATATTCAAACTTATCCACAGCCTTCATCAAACCGATGTTGCCCTCTTGAATCAAATCCAAGAATTGCAAACCACGGTTGGTGTACTTTTTAGCAATTGAAATCACCAAACGCAAGTTGGCAACTGTCATCTCGCGTTTAGCAGCACGAGCGCGTTTTTCACCCTCGTTCATTTTCTTGTTTACTTCCTTTAACTCAGGAAGCGGCAAGACAACTTTGTTCTGAATATCAATTAACTTCTGTTGAATTTCTTGAATCGCAGGAACGTTTCTTTCCAAAACAGCTGAATAAGACTTGCCTTCTTTGAGCAGAATAGAGGTCCACTTTAAGTTCAATGCGTACTTAGGCAAAGCATTCAATACCTCACCACGTGGCACTCCAACTTTATCTACCAATACTCGAACTAAACCACGCTCAAGTGACCAAACTTCGTCAACCTGCTTGCGCATGGTGTCGCAAAGTTTTTCAACTGATTTAGCGGTTAAGCGGAAACCCATCAACTCGTTGCGAATGGCTTCTTGAGCCTTTTTATATGCTGGTGAGTTATAGCCTTCCTTCTCATGGGCTTTGCGCATCTTGTCAAATTGCGTGCGAATCACCGCAAACTTAACCATCGACAATTGCTTTAACTCTTCCAACTGCTTAGCAGAAGCGGTGTTACCGCCACCACCACCGGACTCTTCATCCCCCTCTTCAGCCTCTTCGTCATCAAGATTTTCATCTTCCTCAACAGCGGTCATCGGAATGTCTTCAGCATTTGGATCAACCAAACCATCCACAAACTCGTCAATCTCCATTGAGCCTTCTTCAATTTTTTGAACGTTGTCCAAAATCTCAGAAATTGTTACTGGGCAAGCTGATAGAGCCATCACCATTTCTTTAAGACCGGCTTCGATCTTTTTAGCAATGACAATCTCACCTTCACGAGTCAACAAATCGACTGTACCCATCTCACGCATGTACATACGTACTGGATCTGTAGTTCGACCGAACTCAGAGTCAACCGTTGACAACGCTGCTTCAGCTTCTTCTTCAGCTTCTTCTTCTGTCGTGGCTGATGGGGCGTTTTCGTTCAAGAGCAATGTTTCAGCATCGGGAGCTTGCTCGTAAACAGTAATGCCAATGTCACTCAATAAACCAATGAGCGTCTCTAATGAATCTGAATCAGAAATCTCATCAGACATCACGTCATTGATTTCACCATGGGTTAGGTAACCACGAGACTTACCCATCTTGATAAGGTGCTTTAAACGTGCGCGACGAAGCTCTTGCTGCTCTTCGCTACCAAGCTTTTGTGCATTGAACTCTTGCAACAAGGCTTTTTCTTTGGCCTTGCGATCACGCGCCTTTTGACGATCGGTGCGGTTGTCAACGTTCGGATCAACTGGCTCTACTGGCTTTGGTTTACGTCCACGTGTTTTTTTAGGTTGCTCAACCGCCACCTCTGCAGAAACTTCAATGCTGGCTTCGGCTTCTTTAACTTTTTTGCCAGTTAATTTTTTAGCTTCTGCTGCTTTGGCTAATTTCGCTTCTTCTTTTAATTCTTTAGCTGTTTTAACAGCAGGCTTAACAGCTTTAACTGGCTTGACTGTTTTAGCTGGGGTCTTTGTTTTAGCAAGAGGTTTGCTCACTTTTGCTGGCTTAGCCACAGCCTTAATTGATTTTTTGGCTACAGGCTTGACCACAGCTTTCTTGGTCGCCGGTTTTTTAGCTACCGGTTTAGCCGCTGTTTTGACTATTTTTTTTGCTACAGGTTTAACAGTTACTTTTTTGGCTACTGGCTTGGCCGGTTTTGCCGGTTTAGCTGCAGGTTTTTTTGTCACTGCCTTGACTGGTTTTTTAGCCACTGCTTTAGGTTTTGCAACAGGCTTTTTGACTGCGGGCTTCTTTGCCACGGTTTTGGCACTGACTTTTTTAATGCTGGCCTTGGAAATGGGTTTTTTGGCTTTAGATGCAGGCATAATGTTAGTACTCACTCACTTTAAATGACTTGGAAGTTACAAAACGGCTAACTTATTGAATTTCTTTGGAAATTCCGAAACCCTCTATTATAGTCGGTGAGTTAGCGTTTTTCCAGATTATTTGAGTTTTGTCATTAATTGACGGTATTTTTCTGCGTCATCTGGTTGTGCAGTGCCCGCTGCAATCCGAGCAGCAATTTCAGTCATTTGATCTTTGAGATCAATTTGTTCAAGCTTTTTAAGGGTTCCATAGAAATCCTCTCGAGCAATGTCTTCAGTTAAATCGCTGTCCATGATGCGTTCACGCAAGATGGCATACGACTTAGCCAAAGCAGTTTTGTCTAATTGCTCTTGAAAAACAGCAAAACCAACATTGGATGGCATCTGTTCACATTGAAAAATCAAATCTGCCATGAGTGCCATGGCCTTGTCTGATCTCTTTTTAGCTGCTCCCAAAATCAGTCGCTTGGGCTCTGCTTCTAACTGGCGCCCCAAATAGGGAAACTGCAACAAGATTCTGAGTATTTGCTCTGCCAAATCAGTGGGGGCCGTAGGGGGTGGTCCCGATGGGGTCGGCGCTTTTTTAGTCCAAGGTTTTTTGGGAGAGTTGTTTGCTCCTCCAAGACTTGAAATCTGTTGAGCCAAATTGGGTGTTGAAATATTGGGCTTGGCTTCTGAGGCAGGCTTGAACCCACAAAATAGTTCTAACTCTGTAGAAGTGATGCCAATGCGTTGCGCCAATTCTTTGATGAGTTGAGTTCTCAAAGCAATTGCGGGCATTGATAACAACAATGGCTTAGCCGCATGTTGAGTTTGGGCGCGACCCTCTGGAGTATTCCAATCATGACCTTCACTGGCCACCTGAATTACAAAAGAGGAAAGTGGCATTGCTTGACGAATCGCTTCCTCAAACGCAGGGGCTCCGCGCTCACGCACAAAACTATCAGGGTCATGCTCGGTTGGCAAAAATAAAAATTTCACTTCTTTATCGTCTGCCATCATCGGCAAGCAAGCTTCCAATGCCCGCTTTGCTGCACGCTGCCCTGCCGCATCCCCATCAAAGGAGAAAATAATTCGATCTGTTTGACGCATCAATGAACGAACGTGATTGGCAGTACAAGCTGTTCCCAATGTTGCAACACCATTGGCAAATCCTAATTGAGCCAAAGCCACCACATCCATGTAACCTTCACAAACAATCACATACCCTTTATCGCGAATCGCTTGCCTGGCCTCAAACAAACCATAAAGGGTATTGCCTTTTGAGAACAAGGGTGTTTCTGGAGAGTTCAAATATTTGGGCTCCCCCACATCCAAGATTCGTCCACCAAAAGCGATCACCTGTCCTTTAGGGTTGCGGATTGGGAAAATGATTCGATCACGAAAACGATCGTAACGTTTGGCATCTGCTTGAATAATTAATCCGGCCTCCACCAATACATTGGCCATCGCATCTTCAGAATACGAACCAAAAACATTTTCTAAACCTTGCCAAGAATCGGGCGCATAACCAAGATTAAATTTTTTAGCAATCTCACCACTAAGACCTCGACCCTTTAAATAATCAATCGCACGGGGAGTAACTTTGAGTTGTTGTTTGTACCAATCTGTCGCAGGCCCCATCACCTCACTCAAAGCCATGGCTTGCTTTTGTTTAGCAATGTCTTGTGGACGGCGCTCTTCACGAGGCACGGTTAAACCAGCTGATCTAGCCAGCTCTTCAATAGCGTCCACATAAGTTAAGCCTGAGTGCTCCATCAAAAAACTAATCGCGGACCCATGCGCACCACAACCAAAGCAGTGATAAAACTGCTTGGTGGGTGAAACGCTGAACGAGGGTGATTTTTCGTTATGAAACGGACACAAGCCCTGGTAATTGGCACCCGCTTTTTTTAAAGTGACATGACGTCCTACAACCTCGACAATATCGATGCGATTGAGTAAATCAGCAATGAACGATTGAGGGATCATTAGACCTTGATTGAAAAGTTTTTATTGATGCACTTATTTTGACAAAGCTGCTTTGACTTGCGCTGACACAACCCCCATATCAGCCTTACCAGCCAATTGAGGTTTCACCACCCCCATCACTTTACCCATGTCTTGCGGACCACTGGCTCCCACTTCGGCCACTACTTTAGCAACCACCGCAGCCACCTCTGCTTCAGACATCTGTGCAGGCATATAGGCTTGTAAAACCACTAACTCAGCATTCTCAATGGCAACGAGATCCTCACGATAGGCTGCCTGGAACTGTGAAATAGAATCTTTGCGTTGCTTGATCAGTTTCTCAACAATGGCAATCACAGCCGCATCATCCAACTCCACGCGCTCGTCCACTTCTTTTTGCTTCATGGCAGCCAATAGCAAACGAATCGTGCCTAATCGACCGGTGTCTTTAGCACGCATGGCATTTTTCATATCTTCAGTAATTTGTTCTTTTAAGCTCATCTTCACTCCTCAAATGAAAAAACCCACTGCGGGATAACCGTCAGTGGGTTCATCGTATCCCAAGGCTAGTAACCCAGCCTGAGAAAAAATTAATACATTTTCTTAGGCAACATTTGGCTGCGAATACGCTTGTAATGGCGTTTAGCAGCAGCAGCCTTTAAGCGCTTGCGCTCAGCAGTTGGTTTCTCGTAGAACTCACGAGCACGCAACTCAGTCAAAAGACCGTTTTTCTCAATGGTGCGCTTGAAACGGCGCAATGCTACTTCAAATGGTTCGTTTTCGCGTAAGCGGATTGTTGTCATGCTGTAGTTCTCTAAAAAGATCTGAAAAAAGTCAGAAAAAACTGTAAAACGAGATTGTAGCACGGCAAAATACTGTCATGCGAGTACTTGGTATAGAAACTTCTTGTGATGAAACGGGTGTGGCCATGGTGGATACATCCCCCTGGGAGGCCGGAGAGCCTGCCGGCAAGGGCTTATTGGCCCAAGCTCTGTACTCTCAAATTGCCATGCACGTTGATTATGGGGGTGTGGTTCCAGAATTGGCGTCTAGAGACCACATCAAAAGAGTATTACCCCTTATAAATCAAGTACTTAATGAATCAAAAAGCTCTTTAAAAGAGATTGATGCAATTGCCTATACCCAAGGCCCGGGCTTGGCAGGCGCCTTGTTAGTTGGAGCTTCAGTCGCGAAAGGCTTGGCCTTGGCTTTGAATAAGCCCGTCTTAGGCATCCATCATTTAGAAGGCCACCTTTTATCCCCTCTTTTGGCCGAGCGGGCAAATATTCAGTTTCCATTTGTGGCTTTATTGGTCTCAGGAGGCCATACTCAGCTGATGAAAGTCACTGGAGTGGGCGAATATGAATTATTGGGCGAGACTTTGGATGATGCTGCAGGTGAGGCTTTTGATAAAACTGCAAAATTATTGGGATTAAGTTACCCAGGCGGACCCGCTGTGTCGGCATTGGCCGTCCAAGGAAATTCAGAAGCGCATCAATTTCCTCGCCCCATGAAACATTCTGGGGATTTGGATTTTTCATTTGCTGGTTTAAAAACAGCGGTGTTAACTCAAGTCAAAAAAATTCAATCCAGTCACGATTTAAGTGAATCAGAAAAAGCAGATATTGCCAAAGGTTTTGTGGATGCAATCGTTGAAGTATTGGTCAGCAAATCAATGGCAGCACTCAAACAAACTGGTTTGAAAACTTTGGTGGTGGCTGGCGGTGTTGGCGCCAATCAACAACTTCGAGCTTCATTAGAAGCAGCTTGTGTCAAACAAAGTTATGCCGTGCATTACCCACCGTTGCATTTATGTACCGACAACGGCGCCATGATTGCTTTTGCAGGCGCGATGCGCCTAAAGAAAAACCCCCAACTGGCTAGCAAAGATTGGGGGTTTGACGTTCGACCTAGGTGGCCCTTGGATCAATTAGTCTGATTGGATCAATGCGTAAGCGCTGTGGTTATGAATTGATTCAAAGTTTTCAGCCTCCACCACAAATGATTCAACTCTGGCATCTGACTTCAAACGAGCAGCCACGTCCCTCACCAAGTCTTCAACAAACTTAGGGTTGTCGTAAGCACGCTCAGTCACATATTTCTCATCAGGGCGCTTGAGTAAGCCCCACAATTCGCAAGAAGCTTCCGCCTCAGCGATTTTGACGAGTTCTTCAATGCTTAATTCAGCTTGGTCTTGCAAAGTGACATTCATCGTGACATGTGAGCGTTGATTGTGTGCACCATATTCAGAAATCTCTTTTGAACATGGACACAAACTGGTTACAGGAACAACTGCTTGCAATTGCAAATCGACTTTGATCTGATCCTTAACCTTTTTACCAACTGCCTTCCAAGTGACGTCATAATCCAACAAACTTTGCACACCCGATACAGGTGCTGTCTTGTTGATGAAGTGGGTGTACCTCAAAGAAATCTGGCCGGCCTCTGCTTCGAGCATGGGCAACATTTGGGTGACCATACCTCTCATGGTCGCCGCATTCAAAGGTGCATGCGACTCCTGAAGCAAAGCAATGAATCGAGACATGTGAGTGCCCTTTTTATCGCCTGGCAACAAAACGTCTAAATCAATCGTTGCAACGCTGGGCTGAACTCCAGCCTCAGTCTTCACCTGAATGGGGTGACGCACACCCCGAATGCCCACACGGTTGATCACAATATTTCGGTGATCAACGCTGGACTGAACATCTGGCATGTCAGATGTTTTCAAAAAGGAGGTGTTTATGTCGTTCATGGTCATATTGTCCTGCAATTTCAGGCGGCGTGCTTTTTATTGCTAATTCCCAGCTTAGAAACAATGGCTTTATGAATACCCTCAACGTCTAAACCACACTCCTTCATCAAGAGCGCATGATCACCATGATCTACAAAACGATCTGGCAAACCCAACATCAATGTTTGCACTTCAATCCCAGCCTCTGACAAAGCCTCTAGACAAGCACTACCCGCACCGCCTCCAAGAGCACCCTCTTCAAGAGTGACAATCAAGTCATGCTCCTTGGCCAATTGACACACCAAATCCACATCAAGTGGCTTAATGAAACGCATGTTTGCAACTGTGGCATCCAAAGTTTCTGCCACAGCCAATGCTGGATACAGCAAAGTACCAAATGCAAGAATTGCCACTTTGGATGAATGAAGCCCAGAGGTCTTTCTCCTAATCTCCCCCTTGCCCAAAGGTAATTCTTTTAACTCTTGGCTAATTTCTTTACCCACTCCCGCACCGCGCGGGTATCGAACCGCTGAAGGATGATTTTGTTTGAATGCAGTGGTCAATAAATCACGGCACTCAGCTTCATCTGCTGGAGCCATCAGCAACATATTGGGAATACAACGCAAATAAGGAATGTCGTAGGCACCTGCATGAGTGGCCCCATCCGCACCGACAAGACCAGATCGATCCAGAGCAAAGACCACAGGCAAATCCTGCAGAGCCACATCATGAATCAATTGATCGTAACCACGTTGCAAGAAGGTTGAATAAATTGCCACTACCGGCTTCAATCCTTCGCATGCCAAACCACCCGCAAACGTCACTGCATGTTGCTCGGCAATGCCCACATCAAAATAGCGTTCTGGGAAACGTCTTTCAAATTCCACCATGCCAGAACCTTCACGCATGGCTGGCGTAATTCCGACCAAACGTTTATCTGCTTGGGCCATATCGCATAGCCAGTCGCCAAACACTTGGGTAAAAGTTTTTTTAGTTGGTGATGTAGCCGCAGAGGCAATCCCTTGCGCAGGATCAAACTTGCCTGGGCCGTGATACAAAATAGGATCGGCTTCAGCCAATTTATACCCTTGACCTTTTTTGGTCACCACATGCAAAAATTGTGGGCCTTCACCCTCAAGCGCCAAACGTCTTACGTTTTGTAAAGTTGGCACCAATGAATCCAAATCATGACCATCAATGGGGCCAATGTAGTTAAAACCAAACTCTTCAAAGATTGTGCCTGGCACTACCATGCCTTTGGCATGCTCTTCTAGACGCTTTGCAAATTCTCTCAAGGGTGGCGCCATAGAAAGCACACTGTCTAAACCTTTTTTAGTGGCTGCGTAAAAACGGCCACTCATCAAACGAGCCAAGTAACGATTCAGCGCCCCCACCGCAGGAGAAATAGACATGTCGTTGTCATTTAAAACCACCACCAATGGCAAATCTTTGTGAATGCCGCCATTGTTAAGAGCTTCAAAAGCCATACCGGCACTCATAGCACCGTCACCAATCACTGCCACTGCCACTCTTTTTTCACCTTGTGCACGTGCACCCAAGGCCATACCAATCGCTGCGGATATGCTGGTGGATGAATGCGCTGTACCGAAAGTGTCATACTCGCTTTCGGATCGACGAGGAAAACCTGAGATGCCTTGGTATTGACGCAAGGTGGCCATCGCTTCACGGCGCCCCGTCAAAATTTTATGTGGGTAACTCTGATGACCCACATCCCAAATTAAACGATCGTAAGGTGTCTGAAAAACGTAATGCAAGGCCACGGTTAACTCAACCGTCCCCAAATTAGAAGACAGATGACCCCCCGTTTTAGAAACAGAGTCGACCAAAAACTCACGCAATTCAGTCGCAAGTTTTGGAAGCTCATCGCGATTTAATTTTCTTAAATCGATGGGGCTATCAATGGTGTTGAGTAATTCCGTCATAAATAATGGGTACTGCCTGTATTAACTTTCTCTTTGAACCACTTTAATGGCGATTGCTCGCAGCAAATCAGCATTTTCGCCCCAAATGCTCAAGCTCGCCATGGCTTTTTCTTGTAATTCTCTCGCAAACACTTGCGCCGCCTCTAAACCCATCAAAGAAACAAAGGTGGGTTTATTGGCCGCAGCATCTTTGCCAGCGGTTTTACCCAAGGTTTGACTGTCGGCAGTGGCATCCAAAATATCATCTACAACTTGGAAAGCCAAGCCCAAGGAATGGGCAAATTGATCCAAAGATTGTTGCTCTTGTTCATTTAAATCAATCGTGATTGAACCAATTTTGACCGCCGCCCTCAAAAGCGCCCCCGTCTTTAATTGATGCATATGCTCAAGCTGCTCTCGACCAAGAGGCTTACCCACACTTTCTAAGTCGATGGCTTGACCTTCAGCCATCCCCAGAACACCCCCGGCACGACTCAAGACTTCAATGATGGTCACTTTTTGCTGAGCATTTAAATTACTTTTTGCAATTAAGTTAAATGCCATTGTTTGAAGCGCATCGCCTACCAGCAATGCGGTGGCTTCATCAAAAGCTTTATGAACAGTCGCACGACCTCGTCGCAAATCATCGTCGTCCATGCAAGGTAAATCGTCATGAACCAAAGAATATGTATGAAACAACTCAATGCTCACCGCACAGTCATCCAACCCAGGTATCTGATTGAGTTCTTTACCTGACAAAGCAGCGACAGCGTAAATTAATAGGGGTCTAATGCGCTTACCACCCCCCATTGCTGCGTAGCGCATCGCCTTGGCTAAACTAGACGAACCCGCTGGTTGCATCTCATCAAATACCTTCACCATGGCTGTATCCACCCGCTTCGCAGCCAGTGATAGCCACTTAGAATGGGCATCCGTGATGGTGTGCGCTTCTTTCAACATTAAGCTTGAAATACCTTCACCTGTTGCTCAACCTGCTCCAAAACTTGCTGGCAGTGCTTGAGTAGCTCAGCACCACGTTGATATGCCTTCAAAGTATCTTCAAGACTTAACTTGCCCGACTCCATTTTGGCAATCAAACCCTCGAGTTCAGCCACAGCCTCTTCGTAACGCAGACTCAGGTTCAAATCAGAAACATCGGCGACTGACTTTTTAGGCATAAAAATCCTCTTTATTTGACGAAAAACAATTCACAGAGAGATTTTAAGGCTTTAGAGACGGTTATAATCTTTTTCCCTTTCCAATATCGACCTGTCGATGGTTGGATTGGTTGTTCCGCTTAGCTTCGGCTGACTTTTTTTCGGGGGTGGGAAGAATGACTAATC
>JACCDO010797499.1_pt1 | contig 14929 bp, 15 predicted proteins | sample 7446101 | NCBI WGS metagenome assembly JACCDO01 (sample SAMN15323440, study PRJNA562643) | freshwater metagenome | isolation source: river surface water | place: USA:Blue River Watershed | collected 2017-08-16
ACGACAGCAACGGATGCATGTCACTCAAGAGGCCGTGCTGCGGCTCGACTACCCATACGCCCGCCCGCTGAGCGCCAGCAATCATCGCGCGCTTCCATGCATTGACGACGAAAAGCTTCTTGAGTCCGAGCGAACGGAAGAGTCGGGCAAACCCGTAGCGCTGCGCAACGAAGTTGACGAGCAACCAGCGCGGGAAGCCCCGGTTTGAGCTGAGCCGGATGTTGAACTCGCTCTCAAGAAAAGCGATCACGCGGGCCCAACGGAGCGCATGCTTGCGGCGAAGCGTAGGAAGCACGAGCAACTTGGCCAGCACTCTGTAGCGCTTGAGGAATTCGCGTTCGAGCAGTTCGATCTGCGGCCGACCAGAGGCGGCGTCGTGCTCGCCCATGCCAAACACGAGCGTCGAATCGGCGGGAAGGGCCTCGACCAGTGGAGCGCTAAACCTGTCGTTGCCAAGCGCATCGCGACGCAAAAATGGCACGACGCCAAAGTCAAAACGATTCGCGATGTGAGAGATGTTTCCCGCGGTCACTTCGGGGCGATCCGGCAGCGACTCGAAGATGCCGGCTGCCTCTGCCACCTCGCGATACAGGCGCATTCGCACCAGCGGCCAAAGGTAGACATCGCCGACCTTCCAGTCGAGCAGCCCCTCGCGACGCTCGATGTCCTCGAGCGCTTGCCACAGCTTTTCTATGGTCATTGCAATCGACGGATGCGCGACCCCGCGCTACCGGTCTTCCAGGAGCGCAACGGCCCGGTCGAAGTCGGCCTGGGTGTCGATGTCGACGCTCTCTTCTGCCGACATCACGAATGCCGAAGAGCCCGCGGTTGGGATTCGACGCCCGGCGACAAAGTCGGACCACCGGAACAGATAGAGCGCGCCGTTGGGCACGTATGCGGCGGGCAGGTCTTGGCGATTCTGCGTCATCGCGTCCGGGAACAGCGGCTTGAGGCGCCCTTCGTCGATAACCATCGTCCAGTAAGGGGACTTCTCGAGTGCCGAAACCGAGACCACCGATGGGTTAGGCACGGACAGGTCGAGGTTTGCGTGCATCATGTCCAGAGCCTGGCGCACGTGGCTCGAGTTACGCATCGGCGAAGTCGGCTGCAGGTAAACGACGATCACGTCGGTGTTGATCAGGGCATTTTCTTCGCCCGCGAAGTAGTCCTCGAGCAGGTCTGCGGCGGTCGCGGTGTCAGATGATGCCTCTGCCGAGCGCAGATGCGGAAGCGCTCCCGCGCGCTGGGCCTCCATCAGGATTGCGTCGTCATCGCTCGAAACCACGACGAGATCAATCAGGTCGGATGCGCCTTTCGCGCTCTCGACCGCGCGCTCGATCAGGCTCTTGCCAGCTAGCTTCTTGAGATTCTTGCCAGGCAGACCCTTCGAGCCGCCGCGCGCCGGAATCAGGGCTACGACCGTCAAACCGTTCAGCATTCGCTTGCCTATTCGCCTAGAAGTCGAGCCACTCGGCGTGGTTGTTGCGCGCCTCGTTGAGGTCGTCGTGGCGACCGATGTCGAGCCAAGACTCGTGAATCGGGAACGCCACAACCTTCTCGCCACGTGCACGAACCAGGTCGAGCAGGGTGGGCATGTCGGTGAACTCGTCCTTCGGAATCAGCGACAGGGCCGACGGGTCGAGCGCGTAAATGCCCGCCGAAACCATCGAGCGGTGAATCGGCTTCTCGCTGATCGACTCGACCTCGGTGCCCTCGATGTTCACTACGCCGTAAGGGATCTGGAACTGGTACTCGCGAACGCCGAGTGTGGCGGTGGCCTGCTGCTTCTGGTGGAACTGGATCACCTGAGTGAAGTCGCAGTTGGTGAGCAGGTCGGAGTTCATGACGATGAACGGCTCGTTGAACTTGCCCGAGAGCTGTCCTAGCGCGCCAGCCGTGCCGAGCGGCTTGTCCTCGTGCAGGTACTGCACGTTGAGGCCGAGCCAGGCGCCATCCTTGACGTGAGCTTCGATGATGTCGGCCAGGTAATTTACCGAGATGAAGATGTTCTTGAAACCCTGCGACTTGAGCTTGCGCAGAATGATCTCGATGATCGGGGTGTCGCCGATAGGCAGCATCGGCTTTGGCACGGTGTGAGTCAGCGGGTGCAGACGCACGCCCTTGCCGCCGGCCATTAAAACCACCGGGGTCGAGCGCTCGACCGTTGCGGTCAGATCGTCATCGGTGAACATTCCCAGCAGCTTGCCGGCCGCGTCGATCACCGGAACCTGGTGGATCAGCTTAGGAATCTCGCGCGTCATAACATCGCGACCGTTGTCGTCGATGGTTGCGGTGTGCGGCTTGGTGTTCATCACCTGCGTGACAGGCGCGTCGACAGCGAGACCGCGAAGCAAACCACGGCGGATGTCGCCATCGGTAACGGTGCCGAGCAGCTTGCCATCGGCGTCGACCACTAGCGCAATTTGCTTGGCGCCCCTGTTGATGGCTTCGATGGTCTGCAAGAGGGTGGCGCTAGGTGCCACGGTAAGGTCGCGAAGATCGCTGATCACTGCTGGCCTCCGTTGGCTCTGGCGACGGCTGGAACACCAATCGCGGTCTGGTTGTCGGGCACGTCGCGAGTCACGACCGCACCCGCCCCAATGATACAGTTCGAGCCGATTTTGACTCCCTGAAGAACGGTCGCATTTGCGCCGACGTGGGTGTTGTCGCCCACCTCGACCATGCCGCCGAGCACCGCCCCGATGGCGATGTGGCAATTCGCGCCGATCACATTGTGGTGCTCCACGATTGCCCCAGTGTTGACGATCGTGTTTTCGTCGATGCGCGCATCGGTGTGTACGACGGCCTTGTGCAGCACCTGCACGCCTTCGCTCAAGAGCGCGGATTCACTGATGTGCGCCGTCTGGGCATCGAGCTGCAAAAAGTTGAAACCGGCCTGCTTGAGCTGCGCGTAGACCCGGGCGCGTGCGGTGATCGGGCCGGCCGAGCCGATGCCGTTCACCAGGAGGAAGTCGATTGGGTCGAGGTCGCCCTCGCCCGAGACCAGCTCGGCCTCGTCGTAACGCTGCAGGTCGCCAACCAGCAGGCTGCTGCCGTCGGCCGGAGCAACATAGCCGCTGAGTGCAATGCCGGCCTCGGCCAGCAGTTCCTGCAGCACGCGAGCGTGGCCGCCCGCGCCGACCATGAGCAGCTTCGGGTTGCTCTCGCGCAGCTCGTTAGTCAACGTACTCACCAGCAACGTATGCGCGGCCCGCGACAGAGCCGACGACCTCATAGAAGTCGAAGCTCGTGCGACCGTTTAGCGGGCGACGGCACTCGAGGTCGGCCTCGGTGATCACGGTTCCGGCGGCGATGTCGCGCTTGGCGACCAGACTGCGGCGGACTACCGCCTTATTCGCGAGCTCGATCGGGGCTGGCTGCTTCTTGCGCTCACCCAGGGCACGGGTGGCCTGGCGAATCTGCGAGACGAGTGACTCGAGCTCGGTCGGGTCGAGCGACGCCTCGTGGTCCGGCCCCTCGAGCGACTTGTCGAGGGTGAAGTGCTTCTCGATCACGGTCGCCCCCATGCCGACCGCGATGACCGAGGCCAAAGTGCCGAGCGAGTGATCGCTGTAACCTACCGGAAGGCCGAATTCGTCGGCAATCAGCCCGATGGCATTGAGGTTGAGGATGTCTAGCTCGGCCGGATACTGCGTGGTGCAGTGCAGAATGGTGACCTTCTCGAGCATGATCGCGCGCACATCTTCACGCGCGTAGTTGGACTCGAGCTCGGCTGCCGACGGCTTTGCATCAATCGCAACGATGCCGTTGGCGCGCGCGTAACCCCATGCGATGAACTTGAGGGCCTCGCCGATCTCGTCCAGCACGGCCATTCCGGTCGAGACGATCACGGGCAGGTTCGACTGCCCGGCCTCGACCAGCATCGGGGCAAAGGTCAGGTCGCCCGAGGCAACCTTCACCAGTGGAATGTGCAGCTCTTCGATCAAGAAGCGAAGCTCGTCGAGGTCGAAGCCCGTCGATAGGAAGCCGATGCCGATCTTCTTGCAGTGGTCGCGCAGCTGAGCGAACTCCTCGTGGCTGAGCTCGAGGCCCTTCAGGAGGTCCCACTGGCTGCGGTTGTCGTCGTCGCCCTTGCGCTGGTAGTCGGCTAGCTTGGCGTCCTTGCTGGCTAGCTTGTCGGCCGAGAAGGTCTGAAACTTGACGATGTCGGCACCGGCACGCTTGGCCACGTCGACCATCTCGATGGCGCGCTCGATCGAGCCGTTGTGGTTTACGCCGGCCTCGGCGATGATCAGCACTGGCTGAGCCTTGATTTGGTTCGCGATCATGATTTGGCGCTCCAGAACTTCTTCTTTGGTGGGCTAGGGATTTCGTGGCGCATGAGCTCTGCGGTTGCCTTTTGAGCAAAACCCGGCAGGCCGAATGGGGTGCCAGCGGCAGCCGCGCGGGCACGGAACTCGGGGTTGAGGGCATTCTGCATTGCCTCAAGAATCAGAATGCGATCTGCACGCGCCGGCTTTAGAACGCTGACCGACATCGGGCGACCCTCCTGGCGATTGCCGATCAGAACGCTCGGAACGCCTAGGACAGGAGCCTCAAGAACGGTGGATGAAGAGTTGCCCGTCACCAGATTGACCTGCGACATCACGCTGAGATACCCCAGCTGGCCGAAGCTCTCGACGTACGAGACGCGGTCTGGCAGTCGAGCCGCGAACGCGGCAATCGCCTCGCGAACATCGCCCGAGCCGATGTCGTTGTTGGTTCCGGTGATGATCAGCTGGGTTTCGCTCGGGTCGAGCGCGCTAGTGAGCGCCTCCATCGCAGCCAGCAGCTCGCCGATCATCGACTTGGCGCTGGCCTCGTCGAACGCGGCCGGGTGGAAGGTCATCAGGACGGTGTTCTTGGTGCCGAAGCGCACGCCGAACTTGTCCTCGAGGGCCTCGCGCGACAGGAGCTCGAGGTTGGCGATCGCATCCAAAACGGGTGCACCAAAGTTGAAGACGCGCGAAGGCTCCTCGCCGAGCTGAATCACCCGATCGCGATGTTCCTCGGTGGTCGCGAAGTGCAAGAACGAGAGCTTGGTGATGGCGTGGCGCAGGCTGTCGTCCATCGCGCCCAGGGTGAGCTCGCCGCCGTGAATGTGCGCGACCGGAATCAACAGGATGGTGGCAGCCGACGCCATAGCAAACGCCTCGAGACGGTCGCCGAGAACTACGACGAGGTCCGGACGAAGGCGCTCGAGTTCGCGCGCAAACTTGGCAATCGCCTCGCCGGTGTCGACGGCCGCGGCCAATGACGTGTCGTCGGTCGACCAGATAGGGATCTCGGCGGCTGGCTCGTAGCCGTCGCGGCGAATCTCGGCCACGGTCATGCCGTGCTCGGCCGACAGGTGGCTGCCAGTCGCGATGATCTGCAGCTCGACCGTGCGGTTCAAGCCGTTCGCCTTGCCGTGCAGCTCGGCGATCAGGTTCTTGAGCAGACCGTAGTCGGCTCGAGTGCCTGTCATCACCGCGATCTTGCGCATTAGAGGCGCTCCGCCAGCTTCGGGGTCGAAGGAATGCAGATCAGCGACGCGTGCAGCGCGGTGGCCACGTTTAGGTTGCCGCCGAGCGAGTCGCCCGCGGCCGGTGCACCGGCATACATGCGCTGCTTGTGCAGCAGGTTCCACATCGGGCGGGCCATGAAGCCTGCATCGGCACAGGCCTGCAGAACCTCATCGCGCAGCTCGAGGCTCGGGTCATCGAGCTGAATGGCACACAGCCAGTAGTTCGACTCGGTCGACTCTGGTTCGAAAACAAAACGGACGCCGTCGATACCGGCGAAAGCCTCGCCGTAGGCAAGCGCCAGACGGCGCTTCTGCTCGAGGAAGCGGTCGAACTTGTCCAGCTGAGCCATGCCCAGGGCGGCGTTGAGGTTCGGCATGCGGTAGTTCCACGCGATGTGGTCGTGCTCGAACTCCCACTTGTGCGGCATCTTGGCCGTGGTGGTGAGGTGCTTTGCCAGCGGGCCGAGCTCGTCGTCGTTGGTCAGGATCACGCCGCCACCACCGGTGGTGATGGTCTTGTTGCCGTTAAACGAGATCATGCCGGTCAAGCCAAAGGTGCCGGTGTGCTGGCGCTGGCCCGAACGAGTCGTGATCCACGAGCCGAGCGACTCGGCGGCGTCTTCGACGACGGGCACACCGTACTCGGCCGCGATATCGCAGATCTCCTCGATGCGAACAGGGTGGCCGAGGGTATGCATCGGCGAGACGGCGGCGATGCGAGCGCCGGTGAGCGGATTGCGCAGTGTGCCGTCGGCGTCGCGGAGCATAGCGGCCAGGCGGTCGCGGAGGGCATCAGGGCTCATGCCCATCGTGGTCAGCTCGCTGTCGATGAAGTGCGGGGTCGCACCGGCGTGCGAGACCGCGTTAGCCGTGGCGATAAACGACAGGGTCGGAACGATCACCTCGTCGCCAGGGCGAACACCGGCTAGGAAGAGCGCGACCTGAAGGCCGACGGTGCCGTTCGATACGGCAATCGCATACTTGGCGCCCGTGATCTCGGCGATGCGAGCCTCAAACTGCGGGATGAATGCACCCACTGACGATACGAAAGTGCTGTCGAGGCATTCGTTTACGTACTTCTTCTCGAGCTCGTCGATCTCGGGCTCGTGCAGGCCGATCATGCGGCCGGCCTCCGGTGCTCCGAGCACCGCGGTCAGGCGCTCGACGATTTGGTTAGCAAGTGTTGTCATCCGCTAGCTCCTCTGTTCGGGCGCAAATCTGGTGCGCCGCTACGACTTTCGAATCGCGTGCCAGCCCCACCCCAGCACCATCGGTCTTAGACGGTGTATTCGTCCGGACGGTACTTGGCCAGGTTGACCGGGTTGGTGAACCACTCCACGGTCTTCTCGAGTCCGGCACGGAAACCGTCTAGACCCTTGATCTCAGGCTCCCACTGAAGCACCGACTTGGCCTTGGTGTTGTCGCTGAACAAGCGCTCAACCTCAGAGTTCTTCGGGCGAATGCGGTTCGGGTCCTCGGTTGCAACAGCGCCGGCACCCATGATGTCGTTGATGATGTTGAAGGTCTCGCCGATGGTGACCTCAAAACCGACGCCCAGGTTGGTAACCTCGCCGAAGCCGGTGGTCGCGTGCAGCGCGCGCTCGAAGCCCTTGGCGGTGTCGGTCACGTAGGTGAAGTCGCGGGTCGGGGTCAGCGCACCCAGGTTGATCGACTTCTTGCCGGCGGCGAGCTGGCTGATGATGGTCGGGATCACGGCGCGGGCCGACTGACGTGGGCCGTAGGTGTTGAACGGGCGGATGGTCAGGGTCGGCAGCTCGAAGCTCGAGTAGAACGACTTAACCATCTGGTCTGCACCGATCTTCGATGCCGAGTACGGCGACTGGCCCTGAAGCACGTGACCCTCATCCATCGGCACGTACTGAGCGGTGCCGTAAACCTCGCTGGTTGAGGTGTGGATGAAGCGGTTGACGTCGTGGTTGCGTGCCGCGTTGAGCAGGTTCAGGGTGCCCTGAATGTTGGTCTGCACGTACATGTCTGGCGCTACGTACGAGAACGGGATGGCGATGAGGGCCGCGAGGTGCATGACGGCCTCCTGGCCGCGCACGAGCTCGTTCATGTGGTACGGGTCGCGGATGTCGCCGAGCACGATTTCCATGTGCTTCTTGACCTCTGGGTCGATGGTGTCGAGCCAGCCGTGCGAACCGATCGAGTTGTAGATGCACAGGGCCTTGACCTCGTGGCCGGCGCGAACCAGCTCTTCTGCGAGGTGTGAACCGATAAAGCCGTCAGCGCCAGTTAGAAAGACCTTCATGAGGGTCAAGTTTACCTGCGGGAGGGGCGGGAGGGCGGTTGCGTTGTCCTAGGGGAACACCCTTATTTAAGGCAATTTATCGCCATATTTCGCTGGGAGGTGGCTCAAATAAGGGCTTGTTTGAACGGGATGTCTCAACCGTCTAGCAACCCCATCCCAAGCACCCTGGTAATCGTCCATTGGAATCTTCACAGGTGTGCGAAGCACGACGTTGACCGACTCATCGTCCGTCGCCCTGCCAAGGTGACGCTGGAACTCTCGCAACACCGCCATCGTCACATGCCTTGAAAAGTGCACGTCGATGTTTCCTGCCTGGATCTTCACGACTAGCCCCAGCCCCATGAGGCGATTCATCCACCGACCGGCGGTGTCGGTGGAAACATTCGCGGCCGCAGCAACCATTTCGCGCGTGAAAATAATCTGGTCCAGAATGCAGTCCAGCAATGCGCCTTGCCGAGTTCGAGGGATGATGCGGTTTTCGCTAAACACGCGTTCAATCTGCCTCCGAGCCACTAGCAGCTCAAGCCAGAGGTCATTACCCTGCATAGCCAGTTGATTCTCGCGGGCCTTACGTGAGAAAGCGGTGTATGTCAGGCGATGCGTCGCGTAGACGAGTCGTCCCGGCAATGCCCACATTGCCAATAGTTCCATTGGCGTTCGTGAACGTGAGCTGGCGTTGCCATTGGCAGCGAAAACGAGGAGACGCACGAGCTCGCTACAGCGCTGAAAATTCTGTTCGAGCACGAAGTTGATTGGTTGGTGATCTCTGGGTTCTTCTTGCATGCAACGAGTCTGGGCAATGGGGCTCGGGCTAAATGGCCCGCCTTCAGAGATGTGGAAAAGGCCGCAGATATGGGCTTGTTTTGACCGGACCCATCGAATTTAGGGAGAAAAATCGCCTTAAATCGCTCCGTATCCCTAGCGCGGACGAGTTGCGAGATTTATGCAGGTCTGTTAGCTACAGGGCAGCGAGTAATTGCTCCGCCAGCACCAGGATGCGGTGTGCGTCAGCCAGCGACGCCGAGCGACGAGCCGAGATCGGCAGGGCCTCCGTTCCTCCAGCGGCCAAGGCGAAGAGCTCGCGCGACTGGCCGAGGAAACCAGGCTTGAAGTCGAGGTCGTCCTGCGAGAGCGAGAAGGCAGCGCCGCGAGTTGGCACGTAGTGACGCAGAGGCACCTCGGGAGTCGGATCGATGACCTGCACACCGATGAACTCGTTGAAGAACTCAATCGGCTTGAGCGACGCCGACTTGCCCGGGGTGTGAATGTCAACGAAATAGCCGCTCGGCGAACCGAAGGTGATGATCGTCGTGCCAACCGCACCCGATGCCGAGTTGAACGAGACGGCGCGCGAAACCAGCCCGGATTCGTTCTGCACGCCAGAGACGCCTGCAATCGCGAGCTCGCCGAAAAGGTGCTGCAGCAGATCTAACACGTGCACCGAGTTAGCCAAGAGGATTCCGCGCTTGCGGTCGTCGGCCATAGCCGAATCCCAAGAAGCCTCTGGAATTGAGGCGTGGAAGGTGGCGTTGGCGATGCCTTGCGCACCTAGGAAGGCTGCCGCGGCTGCCGTCGACGAGTAGTGGCGACGGTTGTAACCAACGAGAACGCGATCGAGTTCCGACTGGGGGCGATAGAGCAGACCAGCGAGGTCTGCCGAGGCATACGAAATTGGCTTCTCGACCAGGATTGGCAGCTCGGTTTGCTCGAGGGCAGCATTGAGGATCTCGGTGGTAACCGAGGTCTCGGGGGCGATCAGTAGGGCGTCGAGGCCGGGTGCGGAAAGCACATCCTGCCAAGAATCGGCGAGCGCAGCCCCGTATCGATCGGCGAGCGCAACCGAACGCTCCGAGCCCGGACGAGTGCCGATGACGGCGATCTCAAACCCGGCGGCCTTGAGGGCATCCAAGTGAAACGGAACGATGCTGCCAGAGCCGATGACGCCCAGGCGCTTGGTCGGTTGAGTGGCGCTGCCACCGGTCACTAGCTGATGCTCCAGTGCTTATTGATGTCGACCAGCTTCTCGTCGACCGGCAGAGCCAAACGCTGACCAAGCTCAGATGCGTGCAGGGCAGCCAATAGGTCCTCGGCGGTGCGCGAACCGACGACATCGATGTGCTCGGTCGAGGTTGCTGCCTTGACGACGCCGTCGTACAGGGCGGTCATGCCGCTGCGGCCATCCTCGGTCAGCCAAAGGTTGCCGCGGAACACCTCGTTCTGGGCGTAACCGGTGCGGGTCACCGCTGGGTACTGCGCGATCTCTTCGGGGTTGCGCAGACGCAGGGCAAATTCGCCGGTCGGCAGCATCTCGCCCTCGGCATCGCGCCAATAGAACCGAACGTTCTCGGTGACAGCAGAGTCGTTGAGGAAGACGCAGTTGAAGCGTCGCCCGCCCGAGTAGTTGTAGTTCACGGAACCCTCATAGAAAGCCAGTGACTCGTGGCGCGGGTTGATGTTCTGCGTCGCAAGGTCGGCAGTGACCGACTCTGGATCGCTGCCAAACAGGCAGCTAGCCAGGTCGAGGTAGTGAATACCGTTGGTCGCGATGCAGCGAGCACCACCGGTGACGGTTACTCCAACTAGCTCGCCCAGCTGGTGTTCCGCGGCCACGCGAAGGATGCCGGCAGGCAGCCCGCTGAAACGACGGGTGAGGTTGATCCATAGCTTTCCGCCGGCGCGCTCGACTTCGGTCAAGATTCCGCGGGCATCGGCGATTGAGTCGGCGAGCGGCTTTTCGACTACAAAGTTCTTCTGACCGGCGGCCTGCAACGCGCGAGTGGTTGGCACGTGGTCTGGCCCCCAGTTGGCGATAGTCGCCACGTCGTAGGGTGCATACTCGAGCACCTCATCGAGCGACGTCGAAACGGTCACATGGGCGGCCCAGCCCCCGGCCTCACGCACTCGCTCGGCCTCGTCCTTTGCCCACGCCAAAGCTTCCTCATTGATGTCGACAACCGCTACCGAGTAGAACTTGGGCAGGATTTCTTGCAGGTGCTTCTTGCCGATTGAACCGCAGCCAACGAGCAGCGCGGTCAGGTGGTTTGGGGCTTCGGCAACGGTTGTGTTCATGCGGCAAGTTTATCCGCAGGGTGGTTTCAGACGGATGTTCGCAATTGCGCACATTGTTCGGTTAGCCCCGCTTACACCTGCCAATCTAGACATATGCCGCTGCAGCGCCGAGTTCTTATCGTCGAGGACGAGCCACTGATTCGCAATTTGGTTGCGAACCAGCTTTCGCTCGCTGGCTTCGATGTGCAAACCGCCGAGAACGCGGCCGAGGCCCGCAAGAAAGCCGACCTGGTGAGCCCAGACGTGGCGATCCTCGATGTTGAACTTGGCTACGGACCGACCGGTTTCGACCTCGCGACAATCCTGCGCAGGCAAGACCCTGGAATCGCTCTGGTGTTCCTCACTCACCTTCCCGAGCCCCGCCTGATCGGTCTAGACAACCGAATCATCCCAAAGAACGCCGCCTACCTTGTAAAAGACAAGATCAGCGACCCGAACATTCTCATTGAGGCAATAGAGGCTTCGTTGCGCGAGCGCGTTGGCGACCACCTGCGCGACGACCGCAAGAGCACGAGCCGCTTTAGCCGAATCAGCCGATCACAGATCGAGGTTTTGCATCTGCTGGCCACCGGGCTTTCAAATCAGCAGATCGCCGATCGCCGCGGAACCACCGTGCGCGCTGTAGAGAATCTGATCAGGCGCGCATTCGACGCAGCAGAAATCACAGGCGACAGCCAACAGCACCTTCGTGTTACCGCAGCCCGCGAATACCTCAAGGCCATCGGCCAACTCAGACAAATCGACTAGCGCTAAACCACCGACCATGACCGCGAGTAATCCACTGGGAACGAATCTTGGGCAGCGCGTTAATCACTGGTTCGGCACCCGCGAGGTTTGGAACATTCGCCTCGCTGTTTACGCCGGCTTCTTCTTTGCCGCAGCAAACATCTCTTACGACTCCCTGCGCCTCAGCAGCTTTGATCCGAGTTGGTTGCCAATTTGGATCGGCACATACTTGGAATGGCTTGCGCTGAGTGCACTGATGGTTGCACTTGCTCCACGGCGACTTTGGTCGAGCACTCGTCGAGGAGTAATCACGAACCTCTTGATTGCGGGTATCGCAGGCGCCGTCAAAAACACGAGCGTGTACTGGTGGGCGGTTGCGGTTGGACTTGAGACATCGGAGTATGACGCGCTGATTCGCGTTTTCGGTGGTGCTGTGCTGAGCGCAGGGATCCTGGCGTCGTGGGTTGGCATGAGCGCCAGCCGCTTAGGCCACCTAAGCCTGATGAACGAACTCCGCCGCAAGCAGAAGGAGCTCTTGGGCTACCGCGAGAAGATAAGCCAGCAGGTGAGCCGAGCTCAACTCGAACTGATTTCTCAAACAAAACAGACGCTGCTGCCGAAACTCGATTGGCTCGAAGCTCGTCTGGTCGGCGACACCGATGTCCAGTCGGTGGTTATTGAGTTGCAGAACATCATCGAGGTTGACGTTCGGCCATTGAGCCGAGCCTTCGAGCTAGAGGCGCAGCAGCTGGCGAGCTCACCGCAGCCCGACGAGGCCGGCGTGCGCCGACGCAGCGGTTTGCCGAAGCAATTCAGGATTAGAGAAAACCTGCCAAGCCTACCCGTGCTGTTGCTAGCTCTGCCGCTTTCCGCGATTACCGCATACATGCTGATAGACCGGGCTCAGGTGGCCTGGGTGACGGTGAGCTCGCTGCTTACTGTTCTCGCCGGGCTGATCTGGCGGATCTTCTCACCACAGAATCGGAAGGTTGGGCGGCGCTTTGGTCTGCTGATATTTTCCGTTGCGAGCGCCAGCATCCTGGCGCCGCAAGCCATCCTTCTTGCCCTAACTTTGGACACACACGATTCGACCGTTTCATTGATGATCTGGACAGTCGTAGCGCAGACGTTGCTCGGCTTTTGGCTAAGCGCCTATCTGCGCATTATCGATGAGGCACGGGTCGACCTCGAGGATCAGATGGCCCAGATAAACGAGAAACTGAGCCACGAATTGGCCGTGTTCAACCAGGCGCTTTGGCTGCAGAAGCGCCGCTGGAGCTACCTGCTACACGGCACCGTCCAAGCTACTCTCACCGCGGCAATCGCCCGACTCAGCTCACTAACAAACAGCCCACTGGATGGAGCAATTCGCGACACCGAGGCGGGCATGATTCGCCAACTCGTGCGCCAAGACCTCCGCAATATCGCAAACGCCATCACGAACCCGCCAAGGCCCGAACTCGACCTGATGCACGAGCTCAGGCAACTGCAGCAGACCTGGAGCGGGGTGCTTGATGTCAGCTTTACCGTCAGCGATCGCGCGGCTCGTGCAATCGACAAGAACCTGAACATGCGCTTGGCCCTCAATGAGATTTGCCGCGAGGCCGCGACCAACGCCTATAGGCACGGACGTGCCAACATTCTCAAGATCGTCATCGATCGCCCCCTCGACCACGAACTCACCTTGGACATCACCAACAACGGCGAGCACGTTACCGGCTCGGCGAAGGGGCTTGGGCTGCAGATGCTGGACGCCCTGACAATCGAATGGCACTGGGACGAACGCAAAACAACCGCGCTCACAACGATGTCAGCGCGGTTGCCTTTGGCTTTGAGCTAGGGCTACTTCTTCTTGCCCTTGGCCTTGCCGGCCTTCTTTGCCTTCTTTTTGAGCACGACAGCCTGGCCCACGATCACGTTCTTGCCGTTGAAAGTCGAGGTTGGCGAGCCGTAAAGCTCGTAACCGTTCTCGAGGTGGCGAACCACCTTGTCGCAGAACTCGCTGTCGTCGATGCCGGTGAGCATCTTGTATGGCTTGGTGTAGTTCGGTGCAACGGCAGCAGCGGCCGGAGCGGCTGATGCGGCAGGGCGACGAACCGGGGCCTTAGCGGCCGGCTTCGCGGCGGTTGCGCGTGCAGTGGTAGTGGCAGCTGGCTTGCGAGCCGCTGGCTTCTTTGCAGGTGTAGTCATGCCTAAAGTTTGGCATCAGCCCCAGGGCATTGCCGATGTTAGAAGGTTAATTCTCTTGTTACCGGGTTAATTTCCAGAGCTTGAATTCTGTCGCCGTACCGTTCTGCAAGCACCTCGAAGTCACCGAAAGGGCTGTGTGGTTGACCTTTGCCTGCCGCATAGCTCAACATCGGGGCCACGAGGCCAGAGGCGAGTATGTCGGCGAGCTGCAGGAGGATGTGCGAATCGCTGTGGCCGAAGAATGGCGGTTCAACCAGTTGCGGGAGGGAATTTATCGGGTCGAGCATTTGATCAAAGACGTACGCGACCGTAGGTGCGTTCTTGGCATGCGTCCTAGAGTCCAAAACCGCAAGAAACCGTGTTGATTTGCGCCCCGCATAGGAATTGATGGTCGTTAGCAACTCGGTTACAGACTCGGCATAAAGATTGCGCGATAACTTCGACGAGCCTTTTAGACGGAAAGCAACCGCAACCCTCACGCCGTGCAGTTCCAGCAACTTCATAAAGGCATCCAAGAAAGCAATGGCAAGCCTCCTGCTGCCTCGCTTGTCCGTTCGAAGAGCGCGACGGAGGTACCTGCCTTTTCGCTCGGAACGGACAAGATCGGAAGCTGCCAGTTTTGAGCGATCCCTCGTCGGAACAAGGCGGCGTTTCAGGTCGAGAAAGTCCTTTTGAAGGGCCGCCACTCGAGACTCGTCGACGATCACGGCAGTGAGCGCGAAAACAAGCAAGTCCTCTGAGCCCTGCAATGGCTGCTCATCACCCGATTCATCGAAATATGCCAGCTGAATTGCAGGGTGCTTAAACATCTACAGCCACCCGAGGGTGGCTGTAGGATTCGCCGCCAAGTAGGCGACATTTTTGGTACAAAACAAGTATCGGCCGCGGTTCATAAAAATACAATAGGCACTCCATTGGACAACAAGTGTCCAGCGGCCAATCTGTGGATAACTCGTTAGGCGGCGAGCAGCCAAGCCACGGGCAACCCCGCCATGAGCAACGTGGCGGCGGCCAGGAGCCACCTCGACCACGCGGGAGAAGCCCACCGACCGAGCAGCTGCCGGTCGCGCGCCAACACCCAGACGATCGCCATGAGCGCCGGAGCCGCGAGACCGTTGAGCACTGCCGCCAAGAAGAGGAACGTCATCGGTGGAATGCCGATCAGG
>JACCDO010022177.1_pt1 | contig 14928 bp, 8 predicted proteins | sample 7446101 | NCBI WGS metagenome assembly JACCDO01 (sample SAMN15323440, study PRJNA562643) | freshwater metagenome | isolation source: river surface water | place: USA:Blue River Watershed | collected 2017-08-16
CCTTGGGCTTCCCGTTGGGGAGTCCGTGCGCGTTCATGTCCATGGCGATGAACCCCTTGGCGGCCCAGCTCGCCGATCCGCCGAGCGAACTATCGCTCACGCCGGCCCCATGGACGGTGAGGATGATGGGCAGGCTCTTGGGCTTGGCGCCGACGGGCTTGGACATGTAACCGGAGATCTGCAGGCCGAGCGCCGGCGCGGTGACGTCGAAGGATTCGACGCCGGGAAGCGGCGCCTTGACGGGGACAAGCTTCGGCGCGACGGGGACGGCGGCGAGCTTCTGCTTCATGCCGTCCCAGAAGGCGTCGAAATCTTCCGGCACGGGGAGGCTGCGCGGGATCTTGGTGGGTTCGATCGCCGCGCCCGCCATGGCCGAGACGGCCAGAGGCTTGCTGCGCGCGTCGAGACGATGGGCGGTGACCTTGAGCTGAAGGAAACCGGGTTCGTTCAAGGAACCGACGACGGTGGCCTTGCCGTCGGTCACCGGGGAAAATCCTTTCTGCTCCGTCGCCAGGCCATCCTTCACGATGACCCAATCGATCAGGCCGCCGTTGGCGGGCCTGCCTTTATCTTCGACCGACACGACGAAGGCGACCTTCTCGCCGACCCGATAAGTCGCGTCGGCCCGCTCCGCCCGGGCGGTCACCTTCAAGGCGGGCGCCGGCGCGACCTGGCTGGGAGCTTGGGCGAAGAGGGGCGCGCACAGCAGCGCCGCGACGAGGGGTAGCAGTCGGTTCATATCATTCCTATGACCCCGCCCGCTCCCTCCGTCAAACCCTTGCGCCATCCCCGATACTCCATACTCAATACTCCATACTCGATGAAACTCGTCTTTCTCTCCCTCCTCACCCTCTCCGCCTCCGCCGCCGACTACTTCCCGCCGTCCGACGCCCAAGGCGGCTGGCGCACGCCGAAGGACGCCGCCGAAGCCCGCGCCCTCGCGGGAGTTGATATGGATAGGCTCGAACAGGCCTACCGCGCCGTCGAACGCTCCAACACCGAGAACGGCGGGCTGGTCGTGATCAGCAGAGGCTATCTGGTCTTCGAGAAATATTTCGGCAAGGCCCGCCGCAACGCCAATCCCGACATGGCCTCCACGGGCAAAGGCTTCACGAGCATCGCCTGCGGCGTGATGCTGCAGGAATTCAAAGAGAAGATCCCGCAAGGCCTCGACACGAAGGTCTATACGCAGGCGTTGCTGCCCGAGGCCTTCCCGCTGCGCGATCCGCGCGAGGCCGACATCCGCCTCGGCCACCTGCTGTGCATGACCTCCGGTCACAACGGCGAAGGCCCCACTCCCTCGGGCGTGATCCGCGGCACGGCCCAGCCGCTCAAGCCTTCCAAAGGCCAGGACATCCGCGATGTCGACGGCTCCTCGCTGCGCGTGCCGCTCTGGACCGCTCCGGGCGAAGGCTACTCCTACTCCTCGCCGGCCCCGCACATCGCCTCGATGGTCCTGCGTCGCGTGACCGGCAAGGAACTGCCGGCCTACATCGACGAGAAGTTCGCCCAGCCGATGGGCTGGGGGCCTTGGGGCTACTGCCTCTACCGCGGGGACGTGACGATGGCCCACGCCAACGGCGCCGGGTCGATCGCCCTCCGCTCCACCGACGCCGCGCGCTTCGGCTACTGCCTCGCCCAAGGCGGACGCTGGAAGAATCAGCAACTCGTCCCGGCCGACTACATCAAGCTCTGTCAGCAGGCCCTACCCTACAACCCGCACTTCCCCTTCAGCCTCCAGTTCGAACACAATCAGGCCGGCCAGATCGTCGGCGCCCCGCGCGACGCCTTCTACAAGACGGGCGCCGGCGGCTTCTGCCTCTACGTCGTGCCTTCGCTCGACCTGGTGATCTACAAGCTCGGCGGCAAGGACGGCCAGTGGAACCCCGACCTGACGCGCATCCCGCAGCCGGCCGACGACTTCGGTACGCACACGACCCCGCCGGCCCCGCCCAAGAACGGCGCCTACGAGAATTACAGCATCCCGCGCATCCTCGAGATGGTCTGTCAGGCGACGGTGCGCTGAATGGGGTATCCTGAGATTGCCTGTAACGCCCTTGGCGGCATCGTGAAGGCATGCGAACCCCTGCGCTGCTCCTCTCCCTGTTCTCCTGGCTGACCCTCCCCGCCGCCCAGCCGAACGTGCTGCTCATCATGGTCGATGACATGGGCTGGGCCGACCTCGGGTGCTACGGCAGCGAGATCCCGACGCCGAACATCGACGCGCTCGCGAAGAATGGCGTTCGCTTCACCCAGTTCTACAATACGGCCCGCTGCAGCACGACCCGCGCCTCCTTGCTGACGGGACTCTACCCTCATCAGGCCGGTATGGGCCACCTCGACGGGATGCGCCTGCCGGAATCGCGCGGGACCCACGGCCGCCTCCATGACCGGGCGGTCACGATCGCCCAGGTGCTCGGGACCGCCGGCTACCATACGTCGATGGTCGGCAAATGGCACCTCGGCCAGCAGGCCGGCACGACGCCTTGGAACAAGGGCTTCCAACGCACGGCGACCACCCGCTTCGGCGAACTGTATTTCCCGCACGAGAAACATAAGCCGGGCACGGAATTCGTCTACCTCGACGGCGTCGAGACGCGGGCGGAAGACCCGAAGCTCGGCGCGGGCGAATGGTATTCGACCTTCATGTTCACGGACTGGGCCCTGAGATTCGTCGACGACGCGAAGCAGCAGCAGAAGCCTTTCTTCCTCTACTTCGCCCACGGCGCCCCGCACTTCCCGCTCAAGGCGCCCGCCGACGTGATCGCCAAATATCGCGGTAAGTACAAGGCCGGCTGGGACAAGCTCCGCGCCTCCCGCCATGCGAAGCAGCTCGAGATGGGCCTGGTCGACCCGAAGTGGCCCCTCGCTCCCCGGCCCGAGGAAGTCGCCGCCTGGGATTCGCTTTCGCCCGAGGACCAGGACCGCTTCGACCACATGATGGCGACCTACGCGGCGATGCTCGACTGCGTAGACCAGAGCGTGGGTCGCATGGTCGCCGGCCTCAAGGAGCGCGGCATGCTCGACGATACGCTGATCCTCTTCCTCAGTGACAACGGCGGTAACGCCGAGGGCGGCCCCCGCGGCATCACGCAGGGCGACGAGATCGGCTCGGCTAACTCCCATGTGTTCCTCGGGATGAGCTGGGCGACGCTCAACAATACGCCGTTCCGACGTTACAAGCACTTCACCCACGAGGGTGGCATCAGCTCCCCGCTCGTCGCCCACTGGCCCAAGGGCATCCCCGCCGAGCGCCACGGCAAGCTGGAGCCACAGCCGGCCCACCTGATCGACGTGATGGCGACGGCGGTCGACCTCTCCGGCGCGACCTACCCCGCGACTTTCGCCGGCCACCGGATCCTGCCGATGGAAGGCCTCAGCCTCCGCCCGGCCTTCGCCGGCGAGCCGCTCCACCGCGTGAAGCCGATCTTCTGGGAACACGAAGGCAACCGCGCCGTCCGCAGCGGACCTTGGAAAGCGGTCATGAAGCTCAAGGGCGAATGGGAGCTCTACCACATCGAGCAAGACCGCACCGAGCAGCACGACCTGATCGGCGTCAACAAGGCCGTCGCCGGGCTCCTGATCCAGCAGTGGAACGACTGGGCGGCCGCGAGCTTCGTCGATCCGTGGACCGGCCCTGCCCGCAATAACTGGGGCGAGGAACCGCGCCCGGGCAAGAAGGCGAAGAAGTAGGCTTACTTCACCGCAGGCAGCTCGACCACGTGCGCGTAAAAGGCGATCTGGTCGTATTCTTTCTTATGGTTGCCGAAGCCCTGACGTAAGGTCGTCCGCAGGGCGTTGGTCCCGCCGGCCTGCATGACGTCCGGGCCTTCCGAAGCCAAGGCCTCGGGGCCCTTTGTGCCAGGACGGACCACCGCGATATGTCCGGGCCGGGTCGCGTCCGGATTCTTAAGCGAGGCCAGCACGAGCCGACCGTCGTTGGCCGCGGCTTGCGCCGCGGCCCCGTCAACCAGCCGCACCCAGCCGGACTTCTTGCCGGCATCGGACGCCAGCCAATCGAACTGGGCGTTGGCCAGTACGACGACGCCGCGCTCCGGCGGACGCAGCAACGGGATCGCCAGGCGGTCGGCGACGGCGGCCACGAACTGGCTGCAATGGGTATGCTTGCTTTTCGCATCTTTGATCGGCTGGCCGGTAGGGAGTCCGGTCTTCCAGTCGACGATCGCGCCCGGCAGCCAAAGTTTGTCGACCTCCATGGCTTCGAGCCGCCTCCAAAGCTCCTCGGTCGGACCCTTGGTCCGGGCGACCCAACGCATGGCTTTCTCGACGAGCGGCTCCAGCCCGGCGGTCTGCTCCGGATGCGGACTCGAGGTGAAGACCTTTCCGAGTCCGTATCGCGCCCGCACCATGGCCGGGGCGTTCACCATGACGCCGACCGGGGTGTCGTTCTCCGCGAGCTCGGTGCGGAAGGCGATGAGGGTCTCGAATTCCGGCAGATCCTTGCGGACGTCAGCCTTGATGATGGGGCCGTTGGAATAGCGGATTCCGCGGTCCGAAAGTTTCTCGCCGAAGACCTCGCCTTCGATCTTCACCTCACCCTGCCCTCGTCGCCACTTGGACGAGACGGTCTTGGCGTTCAGGACGCCCACGCCCCATTCGAAACCGCTGCAGGCCAGATACGCTCCGGCGCAGATGCCGACATAACCGCCGCCATTGCGCACGAAATCCCGGACTTCCTCGCGACCTTTCTCGCCGAGGCCGGCCGCCTCCGCGCTGCCGCTGCCCCCGGTGAATACGACGAGGTCGTAGCCCTTGAGTCCGCCTGCGGCGATATCCGCCCCCTTGAGGCGAGTGAGCTTGATGTCCGCGGTCCGTCCCGCGATGTCGGTCACGCACGGGATGCCTTTGCCGGTCGCGCCCTTGTCGTCGTAGACGGCGACCTTGATGATGGGTGACTCCGCGGCGCCCAGACCGAGCGCCAGCAGTAATAGCAGGAGCAGATTGAGCAGGCGTTTCATCGTAAGGGATGCTGCCGGTCGGCGAGCGGCAGAGAGACCTTCTTGCCACCGGCGGCAAACGACGCGAAGACACCCAGAGTCAGCTCGACGGTCTCGAGTCCCGCCTTCGGACCGCACAAGGGCTCGCGTTTCTCAGCGATGGCCGCCACCAGGTCGAGCACCGCGCCATGGTGGCCGCCATTCACGAGTTTGATGTCCTTGATGGGCTCGGGCTTGCCGATGCCCCCAGTGGTGATCGGGGTCTTCTTTCCATCGCGCTCCAGGATGGCCAGCGGTTCTTCGTCGACCTGGAGGGAGATGACGCCCTTGGTGCCGATCAGACGGGCCCCGAACGGCGTGCCTTTGGACCAGCTGCCTTTCTTGGAATCGAAATAAAGCGGGATGCCGCTCTTGGTCTCGTAACGCGCATGGACTTCGTCCCCGACGATGAGCCCGACGCCTTCGTCGCCGGGACGGATATCCGCCTTGGTCGCCGGACGGCCTTCCATGAGGATGGTCGCTTCGCAGGAGATGGCCGGACCAGTGAAGAGGGTCGCGAGGTTGAACCCGTGTCCGCCCAGGACCCAGAGGTCGAGCCCGCCTCCCCGATGGTCCTGCTTGCCGCGTACGCGCACTTCCTTGAGCTCGCCGATCTCGCCGGCGGCGACCAGCTGCTTCACCACGTCCAGGACGGGATGGTAGCGGTTCCGATGGGCGATGGCGAGCCGCACGCCCTTCTCGGCGCAGAGACGCACGATCTCGTCGGCCTCGGCCAACGTGCGGACGAACGGTTTCTCGACATAGATGCCCTTCACGCCCGCTTCGATCGCGGCGACGATCATGTCGCGGTGCTCATGGATATGCCGCGGGCAGATCGCCGCGATATCCGGCTTGGCCTCCGCCAGCATGGTCCGGTAGTCGGCGTAGGCCTTCACCCCGCCCAACTTTTTGGCCTCCTCGGCCAGACCCTTGGGGTCGGCGTCGGCGACGGCGATGATCCTGGTCTGCGGAATCTTCAGCCAGACGGTGTCCTCCCCGTGGCCGTAATTGCCTTGGCCGGTATGACCGATGACCCCGACGGTCAGCGGACGCTCCGCCGTCTGGGCCGCCAAGGAGGCGAGAGACAGGACCATAGCGACAAGGAAGACGCGACGTTTCATGGGGTGCTTCTTTGCTGTCGTTTATCAATAATCTAGCAATCCGATAAGGCGGGTGTTGTCCTACGCCTACCCCGATGCGCTTCCCCGCCCTCGTCTCCTGCCTGCTCTCGGCCGTCTCGGCCTGGGCCGTCAACGTCGCCGACTATCCCGACCTGCAGGCCGCCCTCGACGCCCACCCAGGCAAGGTGCTGACCCTGCCCGCCGGCGACTACCCGATCTCACGCAAGCTGGTCCTCCGCGGCGATGGCGCCGGCCTCAGCGGCCCGGGCCGCATCGTCCAAAGCAACCCCGACGAACCGATCGTCGAGATCGAGGGATTGAAGGACGTGCTCCTGCGCGACGTGACGCTCACCCGAGCCCCGGGCAAGACGGTGGCCGGTAAGTCCGGTCTGCTGGCCCTCCGCTGCGCCTACCTGCGCGTCGACCAGGTCCGCATCCTCGACAACCAATCGGCTACCGGCGCGCTAGCCCTTCGCGAATGCCGCTTCGCCCGCATCACGGGCTGCCTCGTCCGTAATTACATGCGGATCTCCGTCGATGACCGCACCCGGAGCCCGGAATGGGGCTACGCCTTCAATTGTACCGACGGCACGGGCATCCAGGTCACCGCCAGCCAGGGGACGCTCATCGAAGGCAATACGGTCATCGAGGAGGTTTTCCGGCCGACGAAGGAGACGAAGGAGAAGCATCAGCTCGGAGTCTGGACGAAGAAGAATCCGACGAAGGGCACCTTCCTCAGCCAAGCGACGTGGGACGCGGGCTACACCGACAACTGGCAGCAAGGCTCCGGCATCATCGTGACCGCGCCCGAGGCCAGCGATCTCACGCGTATCCTGGGCAACCACGTCGAGAACGCCGCGCAGGGCATCGACCTGCATGCCGACCACGTGATCCTGGCCCACAACGTCATCACGAACTGCTTCATGGGGATGAAGGCGATGCACGGTTCCCGCAATGTGCTCATCACGGGCAACCAGTTCGTGAAGAACTCGCTCTGGGCCATCGGACTCATGCCCGGCGCCGCCGCCCACCCGGGCCAGCCGGACAAGCCGGAGACGGCCAACGCCGACGGCGGATCGGTGATCTCGGCCAACATCATCTCCGACTTCGGCCACGGCGACGCGCGCTGGATCTGGGGCGACCAACGCGCCCCCTTCAAGTTCGATACGGGCCAGCAGCCCGACGACCCGCCCCTCGCCGACGTGGTCATCCAAGGCAACCTTCTGCACTGCATCGGCGCTCCCCGCTACCAATACGCGGTCGTCATCGCCGGTCAGCCCGGCGGCCCGAAGACACCCCGCGGACTCCGTTTCATCGGCAACAGCCTCGCTCCCGGCACCGGCGGCGTATCGAACCGCCCGCTCGGCGAATAGGCTTAGCGTTGAACCTTGGACCGCGGATTCCGCAGGAAATAGAATTTGCCGTCTTCGGCGCCGCCGAGGAAATCCGGGACGCCGTCCGCATCGAAGTCCACGGTGGTCGGACTGACGTCGTGGCCTTCGATGTTCTGCTTCACGAGAGGGCCTTCGTCCTTGAACAGCCACAGGCCGTCTTTCGTCCCGACCTGACGCAGCAGGTTGGCGCTGGAGGAGTTGAGCAGGAAATCGGCCTGTCCGTCGCCGTCCCAATCGGTGACGCAGAGCTTACGACGTCCGCTCCGGCCGGCCGTGCCTTTGGTCAGCTGCAGGGGCTGCCCCTTCTCGTCGCAGAACGCCCGGCGCGGAGATTTGACGACGAGTTTACCGTCGACCTTGGCCCGCTCGAACAACGCGAGATAACCCTCCTGATCGAGCATGACGAGGTCCATGAGACCGTCCTTGTTCCAGTCCACGGCGACCGGCGTCGTCCGCCACTGGGTCAGCAAGGCCTTGCCTTGCGGCTTCATCCAACCCCAGGCCAGCGCAGGCTGAGGTCCGTCCCACTCGACCTCGATCGGCTGCGCGGCGGCGAACTTCGGCTCCGCACGCGTGCCGATGTTCCGATACCAGACGACCTTACCGAGGATGGAATTGACGAGCAGATCCGGCAGGCCGTCCCCGTCCCAGTCCGCGACGGTCTGCGTGGTATAACCCCACTTGGCCTCCGCCGGCCCCTGGATGCTTCCGTTACGCCCCGCCATGATGCGCAGGGTCTTGCCGTCCGCCTGCAGGAGCTTGGGGGCGGCGAACTTCGGCGCGGCCACGCCCTTGCCGCTCAGGTTTTCGAAGAAGGCCACATAACCCGCGGTGTTGCCGGAGATGATGTCGATGTCGCCGTCGCCGTCCCAATCGAAGCCGACCGGGGTGGCAAGCGCGCCGAACTTCATCTCGTCCGCCTGCTGCTTGAAATACTTCGGCGGCAGGAACAGCGGCGTATGGTCGTCAGTGAACTTGCCGGTGTTCTCGATATAAGCGACGCGTCCGTCCTCGTCGCCGACGATAAGGTCGAGCTTACCGTCCTTGTTCCAATCGAACGCGACCGGGGTGATCATCTCGAGGTCCATGGTCAGCGGCCGGGGCGAACCCGGCAGGGCCTTGGCTTCGAGCGTGGCCTTCCAAGCCGACGGCCGCGCCCCGGTGGTGATTCCCGCCGGCAAGGTCAGCCTCCGTCCGGCGGCATATTTGGGCTCGGCCCGCGCCCCGACGTTCTCGAAATACGTAAAGCCGTCCAGGAACTCTCCGCACAGGAGATCCAAGTCTCCGTCGCCGTCGAAGTCCGCGAAATTAGGCGAGGGCCAGCCGAAGACCTCGAGGTCCTTGCCGCCCGCCCGCACACGTACGGGTGCCTGATACTTGGGCTTCGCATCGGTGCCCTCATTGCGCACGACATAGACGAAACCGCGCAGGGGCCCTTTGATCCATTCGCCTTTCTCGTTGTAAGCATTGTCCCAACCGTAGTCGGTCCAATCGCCGACGCCGACGATGACGTCGGTCTTCCCGTCACCATCGTAGTCGGCATATTTCCACATGTTCGCGCGGACTTTGTTCGGGTGGATGTTCGTCGGCAGCGGCAGCTTCCTGCCGGACTCGAGCCCGGTCTTCGCGAAATCAGGGTACTCGACGGCCGGCGACAGGACCCGCGGCTTGCCATCGGCGCCCTGGCTGAGCTCGACGTTCTGCAGGCCTTTGCTGATGCGCACGCCCGGCTTGAAGACCGGCAAAGGACGCTTCGCCGTGTCGGCGTCGGCCCGGAAGACATACACGCCGTTCGAAGGCTTGTCGGGGCAGTTGACGACGAGTTCGAACTTGCCGTCGCCATCGACGTCCATGGGCAAGGGCCAAGCCCAGAGGCCGACGCCAAGATCCACGACGAGTCCGGGATGGTTGTACTTCAGCCGCTCGAGGCCGGCCTGGCCGGAGACATCGGCGGACGATTTCGGCCAGGCCGAACCTTCCATGGGTCGTGCGACCAGCTTGGCTGGATCGATGACCGCGTGCTTCGCGAGCTTGCGCTTCCAAGTATAGGTGACGTGGACGAGCCCGTCCGACGTCTGGATGATGGCCGGGTAGCTGAACTCGGCCTTCGGCTCGTCCTCGAGCACCAACGCGGCCTCCCAGGTGATGCCGTCCTTGCTGATGGCGAGGTTCAACGGGCTGCGCCCTTTGGCAGTATGGTTATAGATCAGGAGCTGTCTGCCGTCCTTGAGGGTGACGGCATCGGTGCCGGAATTAGGATTAGGCAATTCGGTCAACTCGACCTTCGACCACGTGGAGCCTTGGTCCTGTGAAACGGTGCTGAAGACCTTGGCGTTGCGGGTTCGGCCGACCGACATGAGTCCGCCGTCCTTCAGGAACAGGATGCTAGGTTGGATCGACGCGGGAGCACCCTGCCCTTGCTCGACCGCGATTTTCTCCCACGTGAGCCCATTATCGCGGCTACGCTCGAAATGAATCTGCCAGCTGGGTCCGACCTTCAGTCCCTCGGCGCTGCTTCCGGAAAGGATCGTTCCGTCCTTCAACTGCACGGGCTTATTCTTGATGGGTCCGAGGATGCCGTCGGGCAGGCGGCGCGCTTCACCCCAGGTCTTGCCGTTATCATCGCTGAGGCGGAGCAGGCCCCACCATTCGACCGGATTCGGCCCGACCTTGTAGTATAACTGCAGCGGGCCTTCCTTGGGCTGGAACAATACGGGGTTCCAACAGGGGAAGCGCTTACCGTCAGTCTGCGTGCCTTCGGCGACCTTGACTGGCGCCAACCACTTGCCTCCGACGAAACGGGCCGTCCAGATCGAGACGTCAGGCTTGCCTTCGGCTTCTCCGGCGAACCAAGCCGCTACCAGCGTGCCGTCCTTGGCCTCGACAATCGTCGTGGCATGACAGCTGGGGACGGGGTTCACCTCGAAGATGAACTCCGAACGGACCAAGCCGGGCTCGGCGGCGAAGGCCGAAATCGTCAGGCAGGCGAACAACAGGCGAAGGGGCATACGGGGATGGCCGACTATCCGGCTGAACCCCGCCGGAAACAAGCCTGCACTGGCTACGGGGAAAGCCGGGAGACGATGACTTCGCGGGTCTTCCGCTGGATGGAGTAAAGCTCCTGCGGCCGCCCCGGATCCCAGGCGAAGGCTTGCCCGCGCGAGACGAACCCCACCGTCCCCAGCCACCGTGCGGTCCCTCCGCCCGGAGGCAGGTCGAGGACGTAAAGTTCCCGGGCGTCATGCCCGCTGACCCAGACGCGGCCGTCGAGCGCGTAACCTCCGCCCGAACAGCTGAAGGCTCCGAAACGTGCCAGCAGCTCCGACGGGAACGACCAGCTGGCGAGCGCGTTCCAACGGCCGTCGAACTTCACGAGCCGGCTCTGCGCCGGATCGCCGTTGAGGCGGTAGTGCGCGAAGCAGGCGAGCCAACCTTCGCCCGAAGGCACCAACCAGGTCAACGAACCGGGCGGCTGTTCGAAGATCTTGCGTCCGGCCGGACGCAACGTGTCGACGTCGAAATACTCCACGGAACTCTCGTCCGGCTTGGCCGGGAAGTTGGAGTGCGCGACCAGGAGCTGGCCTGCCACGACGATCCCGGAGTTCAGATGCCTCACCGGCGAACCGGCCGGCGCCCGCCATTCCGCGACCTTGCGGCCGGTGGTCTTCTCATATTTTCCGATGGCCCGGTCATCGATGGCGTAGAAATGCTCCGCGTCGACCGCGACGCCTTGGTTCGCTTCCGCCGCCTTCCAGGCCCGCGCTTGCTCCAGCCGACCTAGCTCCGGGCGCGCGACGCAGCCGGCCAGACACCAACCCGAGAGTAGCAGCATGCTGAGTCGCATCAGCCGAGACTGCGGACCCAATGAAGCGTTTTCAATCATTTCAACGCGCAGATAAGCGGATTCGGACAAGTCTTAAGGGTTTATCCCCTTCGGCGTTCGGTCATCTTACCAAGTGCCCCATGATTCTACCGCGACGCTTACTCGTGATCACGCTGGCATCGCTCGGCGCGCTGCTCGGCGCCGCGGACGGCATCAAGACTACGACGACTTATGAAAAAGCCTACGGTGGGTCCAAAGGCGCGCCGAAAGTCGACGCCGCCAAGGAGCTGCCGCGCTACCCCGCCGTCGAGGCCAAGGACGCCCTCACGACATGGAAAGTAAAGCCGGGCTTCAGGCTGCAGCTGGCGGCGCATGAACCGCAGGTCCGCGACCCGATCGCGATCTGCTTCGACGAACGCGGGCGCATGTTCGTCTGCGAGATGATCGATTACTCGGAGCGCCGGGACGAGATCCCCCACCTTGGTCGCGTCTCGGTCCTCGAAGACAAGGACGGCGACGGTTACTATGAGACGAGCCGCGTCTTCGCCGACAACCTTCCCTGGCCCACGGGACTCCTCTGGGCCAACGGCGGTCTTTACGTCCTGGCGACGCCTGATCTCTGGCGCTTCGAGGACCGCACCGGCAAAGGCGTGGCCGACCATCGCGAGAAGGTCTTCACGGGCTTCGGCACGGGACTGAAGATCATCAACGTCCAAGGGATGGCCAACAGCCTGCAGTGGGGACCCGACCAGCGCGTCCACCTGCTCGCCGGCGGCGGCAACCGCGGGAAGGTGTCCTGCCTGCTCCGCCCCGAGCTCCCCGCGCTCGAACTCGGCGGCAATGATTTCTGGTTCGACCCGTTGACCCATGCGTTCGGACTCGAAGCCGGCGGCGCCCAGTATGGGATGAGCTTCGATGACTTCGGCCGGAAGTTCGGCTGCTCCAACTCCGACCACCTGCAATATTGGGTCCACGACCGGGCGGGGCCTTCGCCGAACCCCCACCTTCCGTTGCCCGCGCCTCGTCAAAGCATCGCCAAGGACGGGCCCGCGGCCGAGGTCTTCCGCATCAGCCCGGATGAGCCTTGGCGCATCGTGCGCACGCGCTGGCGCATCTCCGGCGCGGTCCCCGGCGGCGTCGAAGGCGGCGGGCGCGTAAGCGGTTACTTCACTGGCGCGACGGGCACGACAATCTACCGCGGCGACGCCTATGGCCCCGCCTTCAGGAACAACAGCTTCACGGGCGACGCGGGCGGTCAGCTCATCCATCGCAAGGTGATCACTCCCGCCGCCGACGGCGTCAGCCTCTCCGGCGAACGCCCCTCCGACGAACGCGGCTTCGAGTTCGCCGCCAGCCGCGACACCTGGGTCCGCGTGGTCAATTTCGCCAACGCCCCCGACGGCTGCCTCCATGTCTGCGATATGTATCGCGAGGTGATCGAGCACCCGTGGTCCATCCCCGACGAGATCAAGCAGCACCTTGACCTGAACAACGGCAACGACCGCGGACGCATCTATCGCCTGGTCCCTGACGACAAGGACTGGGTCCGCCGTCCCTCGGTCGACCTGGCCAAGGCGTCCTCCTCCCAGCTTATCGAGACGCTCTCTCACCCCAACGGTTGGCACCGCGACACGGCCTCGCGCCTGCTCTACGAACGCCGCGACGGCGGCGCGCGCTCCCAGCTCTCCAGCCTGCTCCAGACCGCCCCGAACCCGCTCGCCCGACTGCACGCCCTGAACCTTCTGGCGGCGACGAAGCAGCTTGCGGAACCACTCATGGTCAGCGCCCTCGGCGACGCCGACGCCGCCGTCCGCGAACGCGCGGTCTTCCTGGCCGGCGACTTCTACCGCGAACGCCGGCTGAGCCCTGGCGCGATCACCGCCCTGACGCGACACGCCGGCTCGGAAGACGCCCGTCTCCGCTTCCAGACGGCGCTGACGCTCGCGCGGGTGACGCCGGCCGACGACGCGACCGATCTTTCGGCCGCCTTGGTGAAGCTGGCCCGCCGCGATCACGGACACGCCTGGATCGCCCCGGCGATCCTCAGCGCCCACCCCACGGTGCTTTCGAACCGTCTGCTCCCCGCACTGGCCGACGAAACCTTCGCCGCGCCGGCCGAAGCATTCCTGTCCCAACTCATCCTGGTCCGCGCCATCTCCCAGCCGGCGGATGACCGGCCCGCCCAACTCGAGCTGGTGCTCCGTCTCGGCGCCCGACCGGCCCACCTGAGCGCGCTCGCGAAGGGACTCGCCCGTGCCGGAACCTCCCTGGAGAAAGCCGACGCGTCCGGGAAGCTGGCACGCTTGTTCGCCGAGGCCGCGACCATCGTCGACGACCCGACGCAACCCTCCTCGCGCCGCATCGAGCGTCTCGCGCTGCTGAACGCCGCTCCCCTCAAGCTCAGCCGGCCCGTCCTCACGGCCTGCCTCTCCGCCGACCGTCCGGCCGACCTTCAGGCGGCCGCGCTGACTCAATGGGGCGCCACGGCCGACCCGGGCTTCAGCCCTTCGGTCATCGCGCGATGGAAGGATCTCGACGCCTCGGTCCGAGGAAAGGCTTTGACCCAGCTCCTCCAACGTCCTGACCGCGTGAAGCCGCTCCTGGACGCCGTCGCGGCCAAGCAGCTGCCCGCCTCGGCCTTCGACGCCGGTCAGGTGCAATCCCTGCTCAAACACAAGGACGGCCAAGTCGCCGCTCTGGCACGCACGGCGCTCGCCGAGGTCATCCCGCCTTCCCGCGAGGTCGTCACGGCCAAGTATGCCGCCAGCGTGGACCTCGCCGGCGACGCCACCCGCGGTCTCGCGGTCTACCAACGCGCCTGCATGATCTGCCACCGGGCCGGCGGACAAGGCATGGAGGTCGGACCCGACCTGCTTACGGTGAAGAACAAGGGCCGCCCCGCCCTGCTCACGGCCATCCTCGAGCCGAACAAGGAGATCGCCGCCCAATACATGTCCTTCCTGGTGCAGACGCGCGCCGGCGAATCCTATCTTGGCGTGATCGCGGATGACACGGCCACGCAGCTGACGCTCAGGATGCCCGGCGGCGTCTCGAAGACGGTCCTCCGCGCCGATGTCCTCGGCAGCTCTTCCGACGGACGCAGCCTGATGCCGGAAGGACTCGAAGGCGGCCTCACGGCCCAGGACATGGCCGATCTGCTCACCTTCATCGAAACCCTGAAATAAGATGCGCTCTCTGCTCGCTTGCCTGCTGGCCCTCCCCCTCTTGGCCGACGCGCCGCCCGAAGGCTTCCGCGCCCTGTTCAACGGCAAGGACCTGTCCGGCTGGTACGGCCACAACCCGCACCAAGGCCTCAAGCTGACCGGCGACAAGAAAGCGACCGACCTCGCCAAGCAGCGCGCGGATTTTCCATCGCACTGGCGCGTGGAGAATGGCGAACTGGTCAACGCCGGCACGGGACCCTACGCGACCACCGACGAGGAATTAGGCGACCTCGAGTTCCGCGTCGAATACAAGACGGTCGCCAAGGCCGATTCGGGTATCTACCTCCGCGGCACCCCGCAGGTGCAGATCTGGGACCTCAACCAGGTCTTCGACCCGAAGAAGCCTGACCGTAAACCGCACCTCGGTTC
>JACCDO010981393.1_pt1 | contig 14923 bp, 12 predicted proteins | sample 7446101 | NCBI WGS metagenome assembly JACCDO01 (sample SAMN15323440, study PRJNA562643) | freshwater metagenome | isolation source: river surface water | place: USA:Blue River Watershed | collected 2017-08-16
CCAATCACCAATGCGCATCTGATGGGTGATATAGAAGTAATGGGTAACGCTGGACTAGGATTATTGAGACGCTTGTCAGATCATCATGGCCAATGTGCTGTTCCTACTTCCACTAATGCTCGCTGCATGCATTTTGGCGAGGTAGGAGAGCTAAGGCAGGATATCGTTGAAATCGAAAAAGAAAAGGAGATTGTTAGACATATAAAAGATATGGGTGCAGTGGCTACAGACACGTGCATCAATTATCAAACTGTATATCAACCAAAGCTAGGTGAGCACGTGGCTTGGGGCGATACTGGTACGGTGATTTATGCAAACTCTGTACTTGGAGCACGAACCAACTATGAAGGTGGCATGTCAAGCTTCGCTGCTTCGCTTACTGCTCGAACTCCAGCGTATGGCTTTCATCTTGATGCAAACCGTCGGGGTACCTTACATGTAAATGTAAAAGCACAGCTAGGAGATACTGCAGATTGGGGAGCTCTAGGAAAAATCATCGGACATCCAAACCAAGATTATTTTTCTGTGCCGGTATTTCACGGAATTGATGAAATGCCTTTGTCTGACCACTTGAAGCATCTCGGAGCTTCATTAGCAAGTTATGGCTCTATGGCTATGTACCACATGGTAGGTGTAACGCCTGAGGCTATGACCTCCGCGCAAGCATTTAGCGGACGTAACCCAGACCATACTATTGAAGTGACTAATGCTGATATTGCATCTGTTTATTCAGCATATAACTACCTTGAAGCTCAAGCAAATATTGTAGTTTTTTCTGGCCCACAACTATCAATCTTTGAAATGCAAAACATAGCAAAGTTGTTTGAGGGACGACATGTAGCAACTGGTATGCATGTGTTTGTCACGACAAATCATGCGGTGTGGAGTGATGCCAAAAGACTAGGGTATGTGGAAACTCTGGAGAAGTCGGGTGTAAAAATCCTACAAGGCGTTTGCTTTTACATTTTGCAGCGACTTACACAAATTCGGGAAGAGAATGGATGGACTAATCTAATCTCTAATTCGGCCAAATTGGTCAATACGATCACCGCGCATCGCTTCAATACTATTTTGCGAAAAACCCATCAATGCGTTGATATCGCTTGCACCGGTGAATTAACATGAGCACAAAGTTACAACTAAAGCGGGCATGGGGGCCCACTGTTGAAGCACCAGTTTTGGTAATGAAAGAAGGATTTAGCCCCCGCTACGATCTTGACAGATGGACCGGAGTGATCTCACGAATAGGTCACACTGCTGAGGGCCAATCAATCGTAGGAAAAATTCTTATTATTCCAACTGTAAAAGGTGGTGTAGCGGCTGGTTGGGCTTTTTATGACCTTCTTCATAAAGGAATTGCGCCTTTAGGCCTTGTATTTGGAAAACTTAATCCTGTGATGGTGCAAGGGGCGATCCTTGCAAACATTCCTATAGCTGATGGATTAGATCAAGAATCAATGCTCATGTTGCACAGTGGCCAAAATGTCAGATTTGATCCTAGTAATAAAACTATCACTATAGTAAATTTTTTGTAGATTTTTGCGTTGCTTTCGCACTTATTAAGTGCCGAGCAAGTGCGTGCTTCAAATCAGCCCTACAAGCGCTGATCAGGACTTCCAGCAATTAGGGTGTTGGAGTTAACCTTTGGGCAACATCAGGGACCGGGTGCCCTTTATCTACAACTTGCTTAACTGCTTCTTCCTTAAATTCAGACGTATATTTCGTTCTCTTCATGACTTTCTCTCCAGTTCAGTTTTGACATTATTAAATGTCTACTGAATTGGGGGAATGCCAGTGTTCGTTTGTTTTAAACGCATTAAATCACCTCTTTAGCCGTGGTTTATCAATACTAGTAGTTGTCTCGTTAACAAAATTTAAACAAAGCTTGTGTTGAAGCTTATCGCCTGAGCGGAGTGAGTAAATCGCTTAACCCGTTGTGATCAATCTCCTGCATCATGGCTAGGAGCCTTCCAATTTCACCCTTGGGGAATCCTTCCCTTGCAAACCAGTTTAGGTAGTTACCAGGTAGGTCAGCCAAAACTGTGCCCTGATGCTTGCCAAAGGGCATCTTCATGGTTACTAGCTTTTGCAGATCTTCAGAGTTCATAGCGAATTAGTGATCTTGATTCAAAACGCTTTTTCATGTTTTCTGTAACTTGAGCCTGACTTGCTTTTCGATTTCTAGTTTTTTCTCCATTTCAAGTTTCCATTTAGGAAGAATTTTTCTCAGGTAGTAGGACTTGGGCACATACAAACCCTTATCTTTACGATCTTTCTTGTTTTTAGAGTTCAGCTCATACTGAAGATCCGTAATTTCCAAGATCTCAGCATCTTTAAGCGTAAGTCCCGATTTGATTGGTTCTATGGAGGGAAATCTCCCTCGAGCAGCGTTCTCCACAAGGTACAGCGCTTCTTTGATTTTCTTGCTAACCAGGATTCCAAGTGCTGTACGTGCCTCTAAATTGGCGTGTGTTTTTTTGTCGTCAACCTTGAGCTGTTTTGTCCAACTACTTGTGATGCCCCAGACTACTGCTAGTTGCCAGTGTTCAACTTTTTTGCCTGACTTTTTCTCCATGCGTGGCTTTCCAACTATGACCTTTCTATATTCTTTTAGCGTAACTATTCTTATTTTGTTGTTTAGCAGTTGAATTGGCCCTGTTGGCAAATACGTCCCGTCTGTTTGTTGAACATAAAAAACGTCCTTGCCGCGCTGGTCCCACCACTCTAGGTAGGGAATAGAAAAAATGTCGCCACACAAGGCATAGGTTTCAAGAACTTGATGCCAATCAAAAACTTTGTCAATCTGCTGTTGCTCGACCGGACCACCAGTCATAAATTTATGAGCCAACTGATAGCTAGGGCTGAGTAGCAAGAAGTCGTGAAAAAAACCGTGCTCATCATTGGGTCGACCATGAGCTAGACGACTTTGATCACCTAAGGTTCGAGTACTTTTCATGTGAATTTTGAAGAAAAACCTTGTATGAAATGGCCACGTGCGCATTCTATGCAAGGACGAAACACGCCGCCTGCGATTCAATCACTCCCGTTGCTGAAACACAAACAAACAAGTTTTAGCAATAGCCACATACATGTGGTTTTTATTAACCAGTAATCAAGGAGTATTTGATGGAAACAACTTTTGCAACCCCCAGCACCGTGAGCAAATTCGCCAGTCTCATGGGCACGAGTGGCGCCAACCCCATGGTCAATGTGTTCCGACCCAAGTCCACGGGCGAGGCTGCCGCTGATGCCACCAGCACGGGAAACCTGTCCAAGGGCGTGTCGGCTGCCATCCAAGCTGCTGACCAATTGGTCAAGAACTACACCACCCTCAAGGTGGAAATTCTGGACAGATCGGACCGTGCGCTTTGGGAAATGATCCAAAGCGTGTACCAGTTTGTGGAACAGATTGATCGCTCACCCACCAAACGGGAAACGCGTAACGAGTTACTGAGAAAAATTCAGTTGCGTGATTCTCAAAGCATGGCCACCAATGCCAGTACCGAGGCCATTGCGGTGCGCTACGTATTTGCAGACCAATCGCGTCAGAGCCGCAACAACTACACCATTGCCATGGAGAAGGCTCGCGCCCTGGGCATTGGTGCAGATTCATTTGCAGACTTTTTGACTGAGAACGGCGGAGTTGGCAACGTGGTGGAAGCGGTGTTTGATTTTGAGGAAGAAGACATGGCCACTGCCAAAGAGTTGTCCGAAGCAGCCAAGAACGAAAAGAAGTCCCGTACTCAGTTGGTCACCCGTTTGCTGGCTGCCATGGCGCACACTGCCGATAGCCTGCTCAAATACAAGGGAGAAGTAAGCAACTGGGTGCCAGACAAGCCCAAGTCCACTAGCAAGATCAAGGAAAAGCATGAGCCCAAGTTCGAAAAGGGCAACTTTGTGTTCTTTGTCACTGTGCATAACCCCGAGACTGGCAACTATCACGTGGTGCAGGGCAACCAGTTCGACCAAGCCTATGAGCAGCAGTTGTTGGCCTCTATTGCTGATCGCATGGCTGTGGACACCACGGAGTTGTCACACGCAGTGCAGGACTTGGAAAAGTCCTTGGGCTTTGGTGCATCAACTGCGGCAAGCAAGGAGGTGGCTACCGCGTAACTTGGACCTGGGCGCTGTGTATCCACAGCGTCCAGATTCTTGACGCTCAAAAAAAAACACACACTTGCCGGCAAAAAACCGCGATCTCAAAAAAGAAGCAAGCAAGGAGCAGAGGATCGATCTGGCTTCGCCCCTCTAATTATTGAGATCAATGCGGGTTTTCAAGAAGCGAAGCTTCATTACTATAAGTGTGTGACTTTTTAGAGCGTCATCAGTCCAAGCCCATTAAATACAAACATAGAGGCTCATCATGATGACAATCACCATAGATCCAGTGGTTTTGGAGCGACTGCACGCCAGTTTCCCCAATCCAAAGACCAGTGCTACCAAAGCACTGAAGAAATACAAAGACCTGTTGGAAGCCATGCTCTTTAAAGCCATGCAGCGAGGACGCAGCAGTTTCGAAAGCAAATTTAACTTGTTCTCAATACCTGTTTCGCAGCTAACGCACAAGGGACCGCAAATTGGGTACTTCAAAGTCAGGTTACACAAATGGCTGGAAGATAACGATTTGAGATTGGTGGAAGTTGTGGAGCGCGGAAGCAACCTTACTGGAAAAGTCTCCCTAGTAAAACTAAGCGAACTAGTCAGCATAGAGGACAACACAGAGGCGATCTCTCAAATCCTTCTGAATGTCACAACTGCCAAGGAACTAGATAGTACTCTGTGCAGTGATGCAAATGAGAACGCAAGCATTTTCGCAGCCCTATACCCCGACTATTTTGCAATCCTCAGTGCCCAGCAGCATGCACAGACTTTTGATATTGCGCCAATTGATATCGACTCACTTGAGGCTTATATAGCTTGGCTCAATACCAAGGCCAATTGGATTGCTCCTGGGCGCAAGCGCGTGAATACGGAGCAGGCCTTGATGATCCTTGCTGTTGCCAAGCACACAGGGGGCCATTTCCCGCAAAGATGCAAACCCAGCCCGTTTGGCCGTATGTATTACTCAGGAATCAGTGTTCAAAACGTCAACAAAGATCTACGCAGAGCCATGCTGGGTAACTGTTGGGAATACGACATTCGCTCCAGTGTGATTGCTTGGAAGATGACTTTTGCTCAAGAACTCACAGATCAGCTTTACCCCACCAAGGAGTGCAGTAAGTTATTTTGGTCATCAATTTGGTACTTGGAAAAACGCAACGAGTTCATGATGGATGTACGAACCTCCACCTTTGGTCCCAGGTATGAGTTCCCCATCGAATTCCAAGATGGCCTGATAAAGCAAGCCATTACAGCCATTAGCTTTGGGGCTCGAGCGAACGTAATTGGTTGGCGTGCAGGCAATGGCAATTGGGCAAATCCAGCAATTGTTGACATCCTCACTAATGAATTGCAACGTGCTGGGTTCTTAGCCAACTACACCGTGCAATCCTTTATCAAGGAGCAGAACTTGTTGGACTCTTACTTGGCAAATGGACTCAAAGACGAACTACCAGATGTTTACTTTGGGCCATTGATTACTAGAAACGTCAAACCAAGTAAGTCAAAGGCGGTGGCGTATTTGTATCAGCGATCCGAAACCATCGTTATGGATATTGCTCGAAGTGTGTTGGCCAAGCATGGGATCACACCAATAGCCTGCATACACGATGCTTTTGTGGTTCGCCACAGGCTTGCTCTCAGAGTGCGTGACGAAGTGATTTACGAGATGAGATCACAAACTCTCAACTCTTATTGGGCAATTAAAGGTACGAGGCTACAAGGCTTTCGCTTTTCAAATTAATCATTCACGAAACATTTTTAAATTTTGGAGAAATCATGAGTACTTTATTGAAAAATTTCAGTAATTTGACAGTTGTTTTATTTAAAGCGCAATTCCCGAGTGATTTGCCATCGAAGAAAGACTTGAAAGAATTACTTGATGTGAAAGATATAAATTTTTATAAAAGAAATGGTAATCATGAAAGCGATGTAAAACTACTTGAAAAAGCGCTGTGTATTTCTCGCGAACCAATAGTTTTTAAGCAGTACAGAATTTACTCTAGTCATGTGGCAACGGATATCATCATCACGAAACCTGATGTCAGTGCAAATATCTTTGCAAACCTCAAATATAGTTCTGTATTGATAGAGGGTTTTAATCTAAGTGGACTATGCCTAGATGATCTTGAATTGCTTATTAAAAGGTATGAAACTGCTATCAGTGTTCATGTTCAAGCAATGGATTGGCTTGGGGCGGCAAAATCAAACAAAACAAAATTTTTAAATGAACAAATAGTTGATTTGACTGTGACCGAGTGTGATTTTGAAGTAATTGAGAATTTCAATAAAAACTATGCAATGACAGCAGTAAATAGCACTCGAGTAGCAATTTCTGATTGGGTGGATCAGTATTGCTGGAGATAGATCAATTAAACATTCGATGTTGCTAGCGACTGTAGATCTTTCAAAGCCTTCTGTCGCTTCTGTCTATCTCTCTCTGCCTTGAGTGCATCGTTTGCTCTGTTTTTAGAGCTTTTCAATGCATTCAAACGCTGCTGCTCTGGAGTGGGAGGTTTTGATAAGTCCTCGCTTGTTAAAACTTCCCTTCGTTCCTGGGGAAATGATGCTACTGCATGAAAGCCATATACGGCTTGAAGTAGCCATTTGGCATCTGAGGCACAGGTTGCCTTGATTTCTGTTTTGACTAATTTAGTGGCTGTTCCAACTTGGGCGGATACAAGTGCGGTATATGTGTTCATCACTTATTTATCCTGCATAAATACTTTATGCAAATAGGGAGAAATGGTGCAATTCAATAATGATCTTTATTTGGCTCTGGCAGATCTTTTTCCTGAAATGACCGTGCGTTCTTTGAGTCGCATGATGGGCAAGAGCGATGGTTACTGGAGCAGCATAAATGCACAAAAAATGGCAGTGCCAAATACAGCACTCGTCCAGCTTCTTGACGCTCTGGAGTTCCTAGACGGCAGAACTGATACTTATGCTGCGAAAAAGAAAAGAATTGATGAAGTCAGAGCGCTCATTACAGATGAATTGATCGCTCGTTTTCACCAAAAGACAGGCATTGATCAGTCTGGATCATTTCAATCTGCAAAGAGTGACCCTGCCACGCACTATGGTGCTCTGCCATTTATGGTGTCAAGCTACTAAGAGGACAGCAGGGCAAAGCTGATTTGCTGCTCCAACTCTTTCATACTCAACTCAGCAGCCATTTTGTTAGTTTTAGTTTTGAAATCAATCTCAAAATTCTCACCAGCAGTGGTGATGGTGGTTAAGACTTCCCCAGCCTTGCTTTTAAAGCGATAAGTCAAAACGACTCTGGGGATTAGTTCGTAAGGCTCTTTGTAGATGTCGATCTTTTGTGTGCCCACTGATTGAAGCTTTTTAGGAAGATTCCACACGCTGTGAACTTTGTCTGAGTTTTCCTTGATGGCCTCACGTACAACTTCCAGTGCACCTGTATTGCCAACTTTGGCAATCACAGGCAATTCCTCTTTGAGGTCTTCGCCTTTTTGCAGTCTCATTTCCAGACGCTTGTAAAAACTCTTGGCCTGCAGCGCTGCCTTCATGCCTGAGATGGCACTTTCTGTATGTCCAGCAAAGTAGTCGTGAAGATATTGAGTCATGCTGATTTATTGGTCGTAGGGAGGCTAGGGCGCAGAGGTTGTTAGGTTGATTTCTTGGCTTTGGCCTTGAGGCGTTGCTCAAAGTCGTCTTTAAGTGGTGCGCTTTGTAACACCAAAGGGACTGTCATTTGCGTTCCCAATTGAACCAGGCTTAAAACGTTGTGGTTCACCATCTGAGCAGCCATGATGGCCTTGATCTCAGCAGTTTCACTGGTACCGTCAGTGGACAAGGTGCCTGCAAACTGTTTGGCCTTCATCAACGCAGTCAAGTGGCTGTAGTGCTTGGAGATCATCAACACGGATGTGCCCATCTGCTGAGCCAAGTCATGAATTGGAATGCCTTCAAGCAGTCGCTGGGTGGCGTAGTAGTGGCGCAAGCTGTAGAGACTGCGCTCTTTATCTGTAACAGGGCAGTTGAGTAGTTCAGTCTCCTCCAACCACTGTCTAAAGGGTTTGTTCCAGTTGTCAGGCAGGGAGCCGTCTGACAAACGGAACACTTTCTTGGCCAAGCGCTGCTTGAGCACTTCCTCTAGGGGAATGTCTTTGATGTCTGGACTCATTTGCCGCATGACTTCAAATATGCGCCAGCAACTGTTGTGAGCCACGAGGTTACGTGGGCCCAGTTTGCCTTTTTGTAGACGGATGTGAAGTACAGGCTGACCATCGCGAATTTCTACATCGATATTTCGCCACTCCAGGTTCTCAGACTCAGTGCCAGCGCGTATGCCAGTAGCAGCCAAGAAGGGCACATAAGCACGTGCCAGTACCTGCCTGATCATCACAGTCTTGTCAGTACGGCCCTCGCTAATGAACTTCTCAGCATTGGCCAGTAATGTCTCCAACTCCTCTTGACTGAACTCTGCACGCCTGTCGCCTTCCTCACCAGTGTTCTTGGTGCTGGGGCGATGGTATTGAGTCAAGTAGCCACGCTCAATGGCTTCGTCCATGATCAAGTTAAATGCAGCGTTGTGGTTGTTTTGTGCGCTGGCAGATAGCTCTCTTCCAACCTTTACCTTGCGCCAATGATGGAACTCAGACACTGTTGCTGGCTTGATGCTGTCAACGTTGTAGTTGCCATAGAAGGGGACGAGGTACAGCTTGATGGCTGACACATAGTCCTTGGCGATGGGTTTGGCAGTGCCTGCTTTTATCTCTTCTTCCAAGCGACGCAGTACCACCTCTGCAACTGGCTTGTACTTCTTGCTGATGACTGGACGGCCTTCTTCATGATCAAAAGTGGCCTTCATCCACAAGCGTTCAGCCAGCTCGACAGCCTTGTCTACGTCAGTGGTCTGGACGCTCTTGCGAAACCAAGTTTTAACGCCATCAAGCTTGTAGTGCACTTGCCACTTGTTGGTATTCTCACGTCGCACCAAACGTATCTGTTCAGGACGAACAACAATTGTTTCGTTAGAAATAACGCGCATATAGCAATTTTACAAGCGTCCAGAGTAAAATCCTACCAATTTCATGTGCAATATATGTGTAATTGATAGTTTAAATAAAAACAACGACCTAAGTCGTTGTTTTTAAAGGGGTTTTTGGCTCCTCGACCTGGGCTCGAACCAGGGACCTACGGATTAACAGTCCGGTGCTCTACCAACTGAGCTATCGAGGAATATATTCGGTTTTAGCGAACAAATTTTGTGTTGTTAGGACAGCGCCAACAGCTACAAAAGCTTGCTTTATTGCTAGCTAAACATTGTAACAAATAAATTTAGCAACTAAGGTCACACGGAACTTTTCTGGCGAAAAACAACAGCCCCACAGGGATAGCTCTTGTGGGGCTTTTTTACGTTCAAAAAATTATGATGCGTAAAAACTAGGCTGTAATCTAATGTAATAAACCTATCTGTAGCCTGCTATTCTTCACATAAATGGCGCTAATTAAGCTTCTTTACCCTCAACAAACAAAAAGTAAACGTCAGCTTTTTACTGCTGCTCTAGTATTTGTCTGCGCCTTTTTATCATCTCCAGCATCAGCTTTTGACCGCATTTCAAGCAGAAGCTTTTGGGAGGATACAAGTAACCAAATCGCTTTTGAAGAAGCAAAAAAGCAGAACTTCACACCCTTTGAAGGTGTTTTGAGTAGGGGATATACAAGTTCTGCTGTTTGGGTAAAGCTCCGCATAACTCCAGACAAAAACCTCAAGGCTGATGACAACCTGATTCTTCGCATACGGCCTATCTATCTCGATGAGATTCACCTTTATGACCCAATTGATACTAGTTCTAAGAAGCGGTTGGAGGGTGACAGGGTCAATTATCGAGATGAAGAGTACAAATCACTAACTTTTACTTTTGTAATTCCAGCGGGAGATGTTCCCAGAGATGTCTTCCTTAGGCTTAAGACTACTAGTACAAGTTTATTGAATGTTGAAGCGCTTAGCGAAGAAGATATGCGTGAGAGCGAGTTTCATCTATTGATGGCTTATTGCTTAGGTTTGGCAGTGGTTGCTTTTTTCACTTTTTTCGTTTTTATCAATTGGCTAAATCAAAGAGACAAACTTTATTCTGCTTTTATAGTTCGACACTTCATTTATTTTGTTTACGTAGCGGCGTTTTTTGGTTTTCACCGTTTTTTTCTAGATGGATTGGTTGATGCGAAATACTTAGATCTAGGCTACAACTGGCTGGTCATTAGCACAACAGGTTTTTCTATTTGGTACGAAAAGCAATTTCTATATGAATACGATCCGCCTAAGTGGGCGAGGTGGGTGCTGAATGGGCTACTAGCATGGTCAGTTTTTGCGGCTTTGAATTTGGCATTAGGTGAAATTCAAAAGGCACTATTTGTCAACATGTTGCTAAATGGTGTAAGTGTTTTAGTTCTTTTGGTAACAGCTTGTATTTTTATTGACGATTCAAAAAGAAACCAAGCTAATCGGGAGTCGCTACTAAAGAAGAATTTGGTAGTTACTTATTATGTTGCTGTCTTTGCTTTGTTGCTATTCAGCGTGATGCCATATTTGGGGGCTATTGCTGGTAACGAGTTCTCTATCAATGGCTTACCTTTTTATGCAGTTGTGTCTGGATTTATGCTTACGGTGCTTATGCAGGTACGGGCAAGCCAATTGCGGATCGTTTATGAAAAAGCCGCTAAAGACCTAATACTCGCGGAGCAGCATGCACAGCTTGAGAAAACTCGTTTAGCCGAGCAGAGCCAAATGTTGGCAATGCTGATGCATGAAATTAAAAATCCGTTGGCAGTTATTGATTTGGCCCAACAAAGCACTACCGATGAAAACGCCAAAGGGTTTATCGCTAGAAATGTTGGCATCATCAAAAATATCTTAGATAGATGCCTCAGCGTTGACCAAATTGCACTTGGCAAGATGAATGTTGCCATTCAATCTGTAAATATAGATGATCTACTTCGTGATGTAAAAGAGCAATTTAGTAAGGAAGTTGACCGAATCGCTATTTCTAATAATTCTGGACTAGCTGCCCTTAATACTGATCACCAATGCCTTTACATCATCCTCAGCAACTTGGTTGATAATGCCTTGCGGTATGGAGATACAAAAAGTCAGGTCATTGTTGAATTAGTCGGTAAGCGTAATAGTGCTGGAGTTATTGGGTTAGAAATTTCCGTTAGCAACAAGACTGGTATTGCTTCTTGGCCAGATCAGAGCAAAGTGTTTCAAAAGTACTATCGCAGCACTGGAGCGCAATCTATATCGGGCACAGGATTAGGTCTGTTCTTGGTTGCTAGCATCGCTAAATTGCTTGGCGGCAATTGCATTTATTCACCGGATGACTTCCACGTTAGGTTTGAATTGTGGTTGCCAATTTAAATATCGTAGTTGTTGAAGATAACGACGATCTTCGGTCACTACTTTGCCAAGGACTGCAATCCGATGGACACCGAGTCACTGGTCTGTCCTGTGCCGAGGAGTTGGAGGATCAGCATGGTATTGACAATATCGATGCATTTTTAATTGATATAAATTTACCTGGAGAGGATGGATTTAGCTTATCTAAAAGGTTGCGTAAAGCCCATCCGTTAGTTGGCATAGTGATTTTGTCTGCACGAACAAAGCTTGACGACAAACTTGATGGTTATGACAGCGGAGCAGATTTATACCTTGCTAAGCCAGTGGAAATGACCGAACTTTCCGCCGCGTTTAAAAGTTTTGCAAGACGCCGTCAAGCCACGTTACAACATAGATCGAATCAAGCGTTGCGATTAGAAAAATTAGAACTATTTGGGGGCACTGAAGTTATTAGGTTGAGCACACAAGAAGTAACAATTTTGACTGCCATGGCTAGGTCGCCTGCTGGCAAATTAGAAACTTGGCAAATCGCTGAATTATTGGGCGTTACACCAGACGAGACCTTTAAATCCAGCCTAGCTGTTCGTATGGTGAGATTGCGTAAAAAACTCAACGATGCAGGTGCTGAAGGTGTTGCAATTGAAGCAATACGACAGTTTGGGTATCAGTTGGTCACTCAAATAGAGATTTATTAATACTTAAGTTACGAAATGTAATCTACTGTAATCATTTGCTTAGGGTCATTTGAAAAGATGTTGAAGTTTAAAAAACTTCTGACCATTCTTTGAGAAATTTCATAAATTACGCGCGATTAAATTCTGTCAGGGAAATTCGATTACCAAGCCCGACACTTTTTGGTAAAGAAAAAATTTGCAAATTCTTTGCATTCTTTGCTTTTTTATATTTTTTAGTTGCACCACAGTTCGCTCTTTCAGCAACCCAGAATATTTCATATAACTGTTCTGCAAACTCTTACCAAGCACCAAGTGTTCCGGGGGACATTCTCGTTATAACTTTAACTGCCGCTTGCAAAACTCAAAATTCAAACTACGGAACAAACGTTACGCTCAATTCAATCGTAAGCAGTACAGGAGTTTCGAAAAATATAGCTCTTTCAACGCTATATTCAATAGGAGATGTCTTTACATATACGGTCGGTTCAAACTTAGGTGTACTTACTCTTGCGGGGTTTATGAACACATCCGGCACTACTCAATATGGCGTTTATGCGGCAACACCGAATATTCCAAATGTTTCAGCAATTTCTCCGACGTCGGGTTCGGCGAACGGGGGAACGTCAGTAACAATTACTAGTAGCAGTACCCGCTCTTTCCAAATTTTAAGTTCAGGTGGCGTTTGGTCATCCGTGGTTACAGGTGTGACTATTGGTGGGATTCCAGTCCAAAGCTACTCGGTCACTAGTGATACGACCCTTACAGCCATAACGCCAGCAGGTTCCATAGGCACCGCAAGTGTTGTGGTTACAAATACGGTTGGATCAAGTTCCGCTAACACGCTTTTTACCTACGCCGCGCCACCGACGGCAACAGCAAATAGCACAGCCGCCCAAAAGCTGACCTTGACCGGCGCGATGACAAACATCACGCCCCTGACAGGATCGGGAGGCACGGCGCCACTTACTTACTACGTCAGCTCGGGCACACTTCCAACAGGCATCTCTTTAAACGCATCAACAGGCGTAATTAGCGGAACGCCAACTGCTACCTACAGTACGGCAGATGTCGTCATTGCCGTCAAAGATGCAAACAATATTTCAGCATCAACTACAGCCAGCGTTAGTTTTACAGTGGTTGCTAGACCAACTGCAACTACAAACACAACATCTAGAACTCTAGCTGTTGGCCTTCCCATTAGCAGTTTTACGCCAATCACAGGTACGAGTGGGACTGCTCCATTGAATTACTTTATAAGTTCAGGTACGCTACCTTCAGGACTGTCACTTGACAACACAACAGGTTTGGTCAGCGGTACACCAACGGCCGCTTATTCATCCGCAACAGTTATTTTTGGGGTGAAAGATGCAAATAACATTACCCCGGTTTCATCGAGCACCAGCAGTGTTTCGATTGTTGTCAATAAAGGATCGCAGACGATCAGCTATACGTCCTCTGCGCCATCTAGTGCCACAGTCGGCGGAGATACGTATACGCCTATCGCGGCCTCAACATCTGGCCTTGCATTAACACTAACCATTGATGTAAGCAGCGCCTCTGTTTGCTCGCTCAGCGGGGGAGTTGTTACTTTTACTGGCTCTGGCACTTGCAAGATTAATGCAAATCAATCTGGCAATGCCGACTACAACGCTGCCGCACAAGTGCAGCAAAGTTTTACGGTATTGGGGCGTCCGACGGCAGTCGCATCAACGACTGCGCAATCATTGACTGCCGGCACTGCGATGGCAAGCTTCACACCTTTGACTGGGGCAGGTGGTAGTTCACCGTTGACCTATTACATCAGCTCAGGCACGCTTCCAGCGGGCCTAACACTGAGCGCATCAACAGGCGCGGTGACTGGAACGCCAACTGGGACATTTGCGACATCGAACATCGTTTTTGCTGTCAAGGATGCAAATAATTCAGTAGCGACCACGACAAGTACTGTAAGCTTCACAATTAATCTGACCACGCCCGTCCTCTCAGGGTTTAACCTAAGTTCTACCAATCTTGTTTATGGAACCAGCGCGCCGACTATCACTGCACCGACCTCCGTCAGTTCAGGTGCAATTACTTATTCATCTAGCAATACAAGTGTCGCAACGGTTAGTGGCTCTACCATCACAATCGTCGGTGTAGGGACAACCACAATAACTGCAAGCCAGGCAGCGAATGGTAATTACGGCACAGCCAACACCACTACAACTCTGACAGTAGTTGCATCAACGGATGCGACGCTGTCTGGATTGACGTTCTCAAGTGGGGCATTCACGCCTGCGTTTGCCAGTGGCACGATTACCTACACGCAGTCAGTGGCCAACAGTGTGTCTTACATCACCGTCACGCCCACCGTCAATCAAGCCAACGCCACAGTCACTGTTAATGGCGCAGCTGTGACATCAGCATCTGCATCTGGTTCTATCAGCCTTAGTGTTGGAGCCAACACGATAACCACAGTGGTGACAGCACAAGATGGCACAACTACTAAAACTTATACGACTACGGTCACTAGGGCGGCAGCTGCATCAACAGACGCAACTCTCTCTGCCTTTACGATTTCTAGCGGTACGTTGTCGCCTACATTTACTGGAGCTACAACTGCTTATACAGCCTCAGTAACCAACGCCACGTCCAGCATTACTGTTACCCCAACAGTCAACGAGTCTCACGCAACTGTGACTGTTAATGGCGCAGCTGTGACATCAGCATCTGCATCTGGTTCTATCAGCCTTAGTGTTGGAGCCAACACGATAACCACAGTGGTGACAGCACAAGATGGCACAAC
>JACCDO011132618.1_pt1 | contig 14923 bp, 8 predicted proteins | sample 7446101 | NCBI WGS metagenome assembly JACCDO01 (sample SAMN15323440, study PRJNA562643) | freshwater metagenome | isolation source: river surface water | place: USA:Blue River Watershed | collected 2017-08-16
AGGCCTACAACATCATGAAGCACGGCCTCGGCATGAGCGCCGACGAGATGCACGAGGTGCTCAAGGAATGGAACACCGGCGACCTCGACAGCTACCTCATCGAGATCAGCCGCGACATCCTCGCCAAGAAGGACGAGGACGGTTCCCCGCTCGTCGACAAGATTCTCGACACCGCCGGCCAGAAGGGCACGGGCAAGTGGACCGTCATCAATTCGCAGGACCTCGGCATCCCCATCACGCTGATGGCGGAAGCGGTTTACTCCCGCTGCGTCTCGGCGCTCAAGGACGAGCGCGTGAAGGCAGCGAAGAAGCTGAAAGGCCCGCGCCCGTTCCTCACCAGCATCGCGGCCAATCCCGAGCGCAAGAAGCAGTTCATCGCCGATATCCGCGACGCCCTCTACGCCTCGAAGATCGTCAGCTACGCGCAGGGCTACATGCTCATGCGCGCCGCCGCCGCCGAATACAAGTGGAACCTCAACTACGGCGGCATCGCCCTCATGTGGCGCGGTGGTTGCATCATCCGCTCGCGCTTCCTCGGCAAGATCAAGGAAGCCTTCGACAAGAACCCGAAGCTTACCAACCTGATGCTCGACGATTACTTCCGCGGCGAGATCAAGCGCTGCCAGAAGGGTTGGCGCAAGATCGTCTCGACCGCGGCATTGCGCGGCATCCCGGTGCCGGCGTTCAGCACCGCGCTGGCCTTTTACGACCAATACCGCGCCGCCGTGCTGCCGGCCAACCTGCTCCAGGCCCAGCGCGACTACTTCGGCGCGCACACCTACGAGCGCGTGGACAAGCCGCGTGGTCAGTTCTTCCACACCAACTGGACCGGCCGGGGCGGCACCACATCGTCGAGCACGTATAACGTGTAGTGGCGCTTTGAGGACTTCGTGAACGCCCGGCGGCCTTGTGCTGCCGGGCGTTTTGCTTGCACCGTGGGCGTCAGCGCCGGGGCTTGCCAAGATTCGGCATCCGCTTGAAGCGGGCCAGCGGGTCGTTCTCCGCATGGATCGCAGGCAGGGCTTGGGACGCCGGCGGCGGGGCTGGGGCTGGGGCGGAGAGCGGTGCGGCGGCTGGTGACGCCGGCTCAGTCTGCTGCCGCACGGAAGACGCCGCCGTGGCGCGCGGCTCAAAGAAGGAACTCTGGCCAAACACCGACGTCGGGTGTGCGGGTTGCACTGGCGTGGTCGGCGTGGTGACGGCAACCGCCGCACCCGGAATCGGCGGCGGCGTGGTGGTATGCGTTTCAACTTCCGCCGAGGATGCGCGCCAGCGGAGGCGGATGGTGGGCGAAGGGCCAACCTGGATGGAGAGCTCGGTGTATTCCATGCCCTCGAAGCTCGTGGACCCGGCGAGTTCCTCCGCCTTCACGAGTGCCGACAGGATGCCGTGGATGACACGCCGGTCGCTGTTCGGTGCCAGCAGCTCACGGATGGCCGGGATGCCGACCTCCTCGACGCGCTCCAAGTGCGCGGTCACGCGGGGCGCCATCCCCAGTTCCAGGTCCACGCCACTGAGCGCGTAACCGGCGCAGAGGAAGGTCGGCGCGCCCTCGTTCAGCTCGTTCACGGCGGCCGTGACAGCGTCGCCGGTGTCGGCCCGCAACCCTGCAATGCTCGACTGCACATCGGTCCGCAGCTGCTGGAGCTGGCTGGTGGTGAGCGTGACGATGCCCTTGGCCTTCTCAATGCGCTCCGGCGCGGATTCGAGCAGCTCACGGACGCGGTCGGCCTGTTCCGCAAGTTCCTTGGCCCGGTGAAGCATCTTTTTCATAAGGCAGGGAGGGACATGAGTTTCACGGATTGGCACGAACTATCCGAGGCGCTGGGTTGACACGACATCATGGTGAATCCGTGGTAATTCGTGGAATTCGTGTCAACTCATGCGGTGCCATCCGGTATTGGCGGTGGCTTGGGCGCAGGCGGTTGTTTCGCGGCGGCCAGCGCTTCGTTGAAGCGGCGGAGGAAAATGCTTTGGTTCTCCAGCATCTCCTGGGTCACCTCGACTTCCAGCGTGCCCTGCTTCGCACGGGCGGCGAGGAGTTCTCGCGCACCTTCCAGTTTCTCGCGCTGCTGCCGGGACAAATCCTCCACGCTGGACAGCGTCGCGTGCAGTTGCTCCAGCTCGTGCGTCAGGCTGTCCACCTTCTGCGCGAGCTGCCCGGAATGCGAGGTGCGCAGCGCGCGGCTTAACTCGACCCGTAACGCTTTCATGCCGTCGGTGAACTGCTTCACCACCACGGCCATGTCCGCGCCGCCACCGACGGGCGTGGCGTTCCGGCTCTCCAAGCTGGCGCGCAGGGCCTCAATCGTCTTGGCCAGCGCGTCCGCGTCCACGGCGGGCTTCGGCTCGGACTTCGCGGCGGTGGCCAAGCGCTGATCCAGCGTGTCGCGGATCGATTCGAGGCCGCCTTGGAACGTCGCCAACTGCGCCACCAACCGGCCCACCGGGTCGCTCGTGTCCGCGCCGCGCGTGATTTGGTTCCGCTTGAAGGTGCGTTTGATTTCCTCCCAGCGGGCCTGCTCTTCGGAGGTTTGCATTTCCAACAGCGCCTTGAGCTTGAGCATGTTCGCCTCGGCTCCGCTGGTGAGCGTCTGCGATTCGTTCCGGTAGTGCGCGATGACGATGGCTCGGACCTCCGCATCGTTCATGATCGGCGCGATTTTCTCGGCCAGCCGGTTCATGTTCCGGTAGCTGCCTTGCAACCTGAATGCCGGCTCGGTGCGGAACTCGTCAGCTTGCGCGGCGGACGCGATGTATTCCTGGTTCACACGCAGCACGATGTCGCGGATGCCCGCGAGCTTGCGCAGCACGCTGAGAATTTCCTCCACCTCCTGCGACGAGTAATTCCCCTCGAAGCCTTCGCCGTCCGGCTGTGTCGCGCCGGTCTCGGCCATCGCGATGAACTTCCGCACGTCCTTTTGGCTGCGGTTTGCCAGCGGCGCAAGCACGGGGTTCGAGGTGACGGCGTTTTCCAGATAGCTGGCCTTGAAAGATTCCGCGTTGCCACCCGCCGCGATGTCGCCGAGGTTGTAGGTGTCGGCGCGATTCGAGAGCATGTCCGGCAGCTTGAACTTCAGCCCGCTCTCCGTGTAGGGGTTGCCGCACATCACCACGACGACCTTCCGCCCGCGCAGGTCGTAGGTGCGCGGCTTCCGGCGCCAGACGCCCTCGATGCGCCGCTGGCCGTCGCACAGCGAGATGAACTTCTGGAGGAACTCCGGGTTCGTGTGCTGGATGTCGTCCACGCAGATCATCACGTTGTCGCCCATCTCCAGCGCGAGGTTGAGCTTCTGGATTTCCTCGCGCGCGGCGGCGTTGGGCGCTTCCTCCGGGTCGAGCGACGTAACGTTGTGGCCGAGCGCGGGGCCGTTGATTTTCACGAATACGATGCCCAGCCGGCTCGCGACGTATTCCATCAAGGTTGTCTTGCCGTAGCCGGGCGGCGAGATGAGCAGCAGCAGGCCCATCAAGTCCGTGCGCTTCGTCGCGCCTGCCGCGCCGACCTGCTTGGCGAGGTTGTCGCCGACCAGCGGCAAATAGACTTGGTCAATGAGCTGGTTGCGGACGAACGAACTGAGGACCTTGGGCTTGAACTCGTCCAGCCGCAGTTTGGCGCGCTCGCGGTCGAGCAACTCCTGCTTGAGCCGGTGAAATTGCTCGAAGCGTGGCACCACGTCGCGCTCGAACCGCCGGAGCTTGTCGGTAAACGCGAGGTAATCGAACTGGTAACGGCTCTCGCGCAGCGTGCCATGCGCGCCCTTAATGCCGTCGAGCGTCGCGGTCGTGCTGGCTGGCACGACCGCGCGGGTAAGCTCGTCGCCGCAGAGGACCAGCGCGGCAACCTCGTCGAGGTGCGTGCTGGATTGACCGAGCAGGAAGCCGCGCACCCAGTCGCGCACCAGCTCGAACTCGCTGGCCGGATGCGCGGCGAGCGCTTGGCGGGCTTGGGTGAAGTCATCCTCGCAGCCCTTCACCACAAGGTGCTGGTGGAACGCGTTCGCAAACTGCTCGGCCTCGTGGCTGGTCGTGAACGTGTCGGCGGCCGTGACTTCGTGGAAGGGGTATTCGCCCGCAGCAGTGGTCACTTCGGTCGCGAAAAGTTTCGCGTCGCGGGCGAAGTCGGCGAGATGAGCTTGCAGCGCTTGGATGTAAGTCTGTTGCGTGGCGTCGCCCGGGAAAAGGCGGTTGCGCGCGCCGAAGCCTTTGAGTTTCGCGGTCCAGAGCGAGCGCGTGTCCGGCGGGCAGAACCGCAGCCACCAAACCACGGCGCAGGCACGAACGGTCGGGTGGAAACGCGCGAGCCCGAGTGCCGTGTGCGTGGCCAGCAGCGTGTGGAAGATGCGCGTGGCGTCGAGGTCGTGGATGCCCTTCATGTAGCCCTCGGCGTAGCGGGCCTGCATAAAGTGCTGCACGGCGGCGAGGCGGGCGTCGTCTTTGAGTGAGAGCAAATCCGAAGGCGATGCCAAATCGCCCGTGCCGGCTTCCGCTGCCTTCAACATCTGCCACGCCAGAAATTCCGCGCGATACACCTCCGCGTTCTCCGAGATGACTTCCTGCTCCCACACCTCCCGCGTGGCGAGGAACGCCTCGTCCGTCACCGGCTCGAAATACTTCGTGCTTGTCAGGTGAACGTGTGGCACGCCGTCACGGTTTACGACGGTGAGTTCGAGCGGCTGCGTGTTCGTGTTGAACTGATGCCGCCCGAGCGTGATGACATTTGGCCCGCCGGTGAACAGCTCCTGCCGGTCCTTCAACTGCCGCACCGCCTCCTGCTGCACGCTCTTGAGCCGGCCCTGCAAGTCGTCGGCCTTCACCGAATCGCCGAGCGCGAGGAGTTGCGCGACGTGCTCGCGGACCTTCGCGATCATCAGGTCCGACGCCATGTAGGTGTGGATGGCCTCGACCGAGTCCATGCCCGCGAGTCGGTTCTGGATGACCTTGAGAATGCGCTCGGCGGCGGTGAGCAGCGCCGCGGCCTTGCGGTTTCGCTGCTCGACCAGCGCGACCTTGCGCTGCTCGAACGCCTCGTAGAGCGACGTGCGCTTCTCGGCCAGCTGGACGGTGTAGTCCTCGAAGTCGGCGAACGCGCCTTCCAGCTCCTCAATCTGCACCGTCAACCGGTTGAGATACTCGTCACACTTTGCGGGCGTGTCGCACAGGTCTAGGTAGCTCGCCGCGGACTGGCTCAACAACTTCAGCTTCGCGCTGAACTGTGCCGCGCCCTCCGCCGCAACCAGCTCCTGCAAGCGTTTCTTCAACGCCGCCTTCACCTGGTTCAGCGTCGAGTAAATCGTCGTGATGCCGTCAATGATGCGCGTCGTCTCGGTCGCGTCCTCGATTTTGAGGTTGTTGACGATTTCGATGAGCAGCTCCAGCTCCGCGCCCGCCTTCGCCACGGCCTGCTCGACCTGCCGCCCCTCCGCCGCCTTAGCAACCTTCTCGACACCGGCAAGTTGATCGTTCGCCTGCTTGCGGTAAGGCTCCAACGCGGCGGGCTGGAGCAGAAACCTCACGCACTCGCGCGAGAGTTCCTCCGTCTGCGCGGTCACCGCGGTCTCGCCCGCATCAAGCGCCGCGAGATCCACGTAGCGGACCTCCTTCAGCGTGATGATTTCGCCGCGCAGTTGACGGAGCGCGGCGAGGTTCTGCACGAAGTCATTCAGCACGCGGAAACTCGCGCGGCGCACCGTGTTGAAGCGCTCTTCGCAGCGCGCCTTCACGTCCTTCACGCGCTGCACGGCCTCGCGCTGGAGCCGACGCACCTTGTCGAATTCCGCCACCGCCTGGTCCGCCGCCGCGCGCACCTCGCGCAGCGCCGCGTCGAGCGCGAAACACTCCGCGTGGTTGAGCCATGGATACGTATCGAGCATCGCGTCGCAACGCTTCACAAGGTCGGTGTAAAGCTCGGCGTAGGGGTTCTCCTTCCGCGCGAGCGTGAGCACCTCGTTGCACTCGGCGAGGCAGCGCACGACCTCCTTGTTGCCGACTTGATAGAGGAACGCGTCACGCTTGCCCGCTGGCTCGAAGCCCGCCTGGTGGAAGGGCGTTTGCCGCAACTGTATCGAGTGGTGCCGCTGCGGCTCGGCCTCCGCACGGAAGACGACGAGGTGGCCGTTCGGGAACAGCGAGAAGCCATTGCAGGTGATGCGCTCCTCGACCTTCTGCGCGATGAGCCGATAGGGCAGCAACGCGTATTGCCCGGTCTCGCCCTTAAAAAAAACATAGAGCGAATCTTCACCGTTGGCCGAGTGGAGCACGCGCTCCAACGTCATCGGAGCCTCGCCGGTCTCGAAGCGCTTCAGCTCGCCGGTCGCGAGATAGTAGCCATCCGGGAAGATGAGGCCGTGCTCCTCCGGCAGCAGCGCGCAGGACTGTCCGATGCTGTCCACGCGCTCCGCGGTTTGGAGCTTCTCATTGAAGATGAAGTAGCGCGCGGTGGCTTCCTTGTAAGGCCGGACCTTCAGTAAAATTAGATGGCCCAGCTCCGCAAAGGCGATTTCCGCGTCGTCCACTTTCTGGAACTTGTCCTCGACCGGCTCGGAGTAAATGCCTTCGCCCGTGGCGGTGTTGTCCTCGACCTTGATCGTCAGGTCGCCGCCGATGGTTTCCACAAAAACGCGATCCGCGATGGACACGTGCGGATGGTCGCCATAGCGGAAGGCCTGGCGGTCCGGCGTGCGCCAGCGGAAAGAATGCGCCGGGGGGAAGCCGACCTTGCGGAATTCCGCCTCGCTCCGGCCGTCCACGTAGCGCGGCCGACCATCCAGATAGAGCCACTTGAAAACCGCCAGGTCGTTGCCGCTCGAGCCGGTGCGGAAGACGAGATACAGGTGTCCGTCCACGAGCGAAAACTTGTGAAACGACGCGCGCGAATAGACCTGATAGAGCCGCTTGAAGTCGGCGACAAACTGCTTGTCCTGCAATGGGTCGAGCGGCGCCTCACGCCAGATGCCCGCCGCCTCGTCGCGCGCGTAAATCGCAAAGACATCCGCCAGCTCGATGTCCTTCTTCAGCCCGAACTGCACATTGAAGCCGAAGAGAAACTGCCCGTTGCCGAGCTGCACCATGTCTTGCGGAATGCAGTTGTGTGCCGTCGTGACGCGGTCGGCTTGTAGCAGCTTGAACTCGACCGTGCCGAACACCTCGCCTCGCCGCCCATCAAGCTGTCCCATGCGCTCCCGCAACGCCGCCGCATGCGTGCCCAGCCGCTGGCGGATGACTTCGTAAGTCGCGCCGCCGAGCGCCATCGCCGCAGAATGTGCGGCGGGCGCGGCGGCGGCAGTTGGAGACGAGTCAGCCATATTGGGCGAGGGGGACAGAAACTATGTATCGCATAAGCCCTGCAGGACTCATGTGACTCACTTCCCCAGCAATGTGCCCGCTGGCGTCTCGCCCAAACCGAGGTCCTTGGCCGTGCCGAGCGCGGCGCGCAGGGCGGACTTCACCGCGTTGTCTTCGGTGCCGGCCATCAGCTTGGCGAGCAGCGCCGCGAGCGTCAGGTTTTTCACATCCTCGCTCTTGAGGCCGAAGTCCGAAACCCACTGGCGCACCTGTGTCTTGAAGTGCTCCGGGTCGCCGGTGAAGAACGTGTTCTTCACGTCGGTGAGCGTCGTGCTGCTCTGCACCATGCGGTCCACGGCCTTGCCGGTGCCGACGGCCTTCACAACCTTCTCGAAAAAGTCGTTCTCGCCGCCGACGATGTCGATGTTTGCGTGCTTGAGCGCCTCGCCGACGATGTTCGAGTGCGCCTGCGCCACGTCGCGTTGCACTTGGATGGCGGCCAGTTCGACATCGCGCTCCTTCGCGAGCTGGAGCTTGAACTCCTCGTGCTCCTTGCCGGCCGCGTGCAGCAGCTTCATGGACTCGGCCTTCTGGTGAATGGCCTTCGCCTCCGCCAAGCCCTTTGCTTCGATGCCCGTGGCGACGGCCAGTTCCTTCTCCTTCGTGCCGGAAGCCTCGGCGGCGGCTTGCGACTGCGTGTTCTCGGCCTGCACGGTGCCTTTCGCCTTGGTCACTTCGGCTTCGGCGAGGCCGACTTCCTTGATGGCCACGGCTTCGCTCTTCTTGGCAGTGGCCTTCGCGGTGATGACTTTCGCCTCGGCCAAGCCGCGTGCGGCTTCGCGGGCGGCGACGCCCTCGGCTTCTTGCTCGGCGGCGTGGCGCTTCTTATCGCTCGCGCGGGCCTCGGCATCGGCGAGCGTTTGCAAGCGCTCCGCATCGCGCAACGCGGCTTCGCGAGCCGCTTCCGCCGTGGTAACCGTTTTAATCTTCTCGGCCTCGGCGCGGTGGCGTTCGGCGTCTTTCTCGGCCTCGGCGGCGACGACCTTTTGCACCTGGTCTTTCTTCGCGTTCATCTCGGCCTCGATGAGCGTGACCTCGCGGGCGCGCTCGGCAGTCATGCGGGCTTCAATGTTCGTCTTCTCCTCCTGCTGCTGGACCACGGCCTTCTCCTCGGCGACCACGGTGGCGCGCTTGCGCTGCACTTCGACGGCGGCTTCCGCGACTTTCACTTCCTTGTCCATCTCCGCGAGCGACACAGTGCGCTCGCGACGAACGCGCGCTTCCTCGCCCTCCTGCACGGCTTCCTGATCGAGGCGCTGCTTCTCCTTCTTCACGGTGAACTCGCGTTCCTGCACGGCGCGGTTCATGTCCTCGGTGCGGAGGCGGATGGCTTCCTCGGTCTCCAAACGCTTCGCCTCAACCTCACGGCGGCGGGCCTCGATGACCTTGCGGGCTTCCGCCTCTTCGTTGGCCTTAATCTCGGTGATGGCGCGCGTCTGCTTGGCGGTGTCCTCCTCGTTGCGGCGTTTCTGCTCGCGCTTGGCGATGTCCGCGTCGGCGTTTTCCTTCTCCACCTGCACCTGGGCGCGCTGGGAAAACTCGTTGGCGCTGACGCGTTCGCGCTGGGTGATTTCGGTGATTTTGCGAATGCCCTCGGCATCGAGCACGTTGCTGGGGTCGTGCTGGTCCAACGGGGTTTGCTCCAGATAGTCAATCGCCACGTCCTGGAGGATGAAGCCGTCGAGGTCCTTGCCGATGGTCAACTGTATCTGATCGCGGAACTTGATGCGCTCGGTGAACAGCTCGTGGAATTCCATCTGCTTGCCAGCAGTCTTGAGCGCCTCGGAGAACTTCGCCTCGAACAGCTCGCGGAGCTGCGCGAGGTCTGACACGCGCTCTGGCGTGAGCATCTGCGCGACGCGCCGGACGCTCTCCGCCGTGGCATCCACCCGGATGTAGAAGGCCACGGATATGTCCGCGCGGATGTTGTCCTTGCAGACCAGGCCGTCCTTGCCCTTGCGGTGGATCTCCAGCTTCTTCACCGAGATGTCCACGAGTTCAAGAGTCTGGATGATTGGCAGGCGCAGCATCCAATCGAAGGCCACGCGCATGCCGCCCACACCCACGATGACTCCGGCCTTACCCGGTGGGATTTTCCGGATGCAGATCGCAACCCCGCCGGCCAAAATCACCAAGCCAATGAGTATGACTGCCACGATGATGAGTTGCATAGTTCTGTCGGTTGAGGTTGTCGTCCGCCGGCTCGTGCCCGTGACCGCCAACCGCTATTTTTGATTTACTTGGTTGGCTGAAATGGGTGGTTGGAACGGCTGCTCTATAGCAAAGCGTTCGGCCGCGAGGCGAGTAGAATTCCGCCGCTAGATTGGAGCTGGCTTTAGTCGGTTTACCGATGACTCGATTGTGAATTCCCGTGGGCCGGCTTTACCCGCAGATTGATCGAAAAGAATGCCCCAGCACTCCCCGAGCGGCCCTGTCTCAAACGTCAGCTTGGCCCGGGGCTGCCAGTTTGCTAACTTGGCCGGCGTGAAATGGTTGGCCATGGCGGTGGTGGGCGGCGCTCTCGGGGCGTGGCCAATTTACGCCGCGCCCAAATCCGCCGACAAGGCGCCGCCTCCACCGATATTTTCCACCTCCACCGTCAGCCCTGCCGAAGCGGAGTTTCAGCGGGTCATGGCACTTGATGACGCAGCACACGAGGAAGTTGACAAGTGGATCAAGGAAAACGCGTCCTTCGCCCGCCAAGGCGCTGGACTATCGCAGGCCGTCTTGAGCCTCAAGATCGAGCAGCGGCTGGCCCCGGTGAAACAGGCCTACGAGGATTTCCTGCAACGGCATCCGAAGCACGCGCGCGGGCAATTGGCATTCGGAAGTTTCTTGAATGACCTGGGTGACGAAGCCGAAGCCCGGCAACGCTGGCAGAAGGCACTGGAGCTGGATCCGGCCAATCCGGCGGCCTACAACAATCTCGCCAACAGCTACGGCCAGTCCGGCCCGGTGACCAAGGCGTTCGAGTTGTATGCCAAAGCCATTGAGATGAATCCCCGGCAGTCGATCTACTATCACAACCTGGGCTCGGTAATTCTCCTGCATCGCAAGGAAGCGGCGGTCCATTACCGCACGGCGGAACAGCAGGTGGTGCGGCATGCCATGGAGCTTTACCGCCTGGCCCAGCAATTTGACCCGGCCAACTTCCAGCTCGCGACGGATCTTGCCCAGGCGCACTACGCCCTTCAGCCACCCGATTACGAAGCGGCTATCGCTGCTTGGACCCGTGCGCAATCGCTGGCTCGTGATGCCCAAGAGCGGGAGGGGACTCACCTGCATCTGGCCCGGGTCAAGGCGGCGGCGGGACGCTTGAACGAGGCCCGCAGCCACTTGGGTTCGGTTACGAATTCTGCCTTGGCGGCGGTGAAGGCCCGCTTGGAGCGTGAGTTGGTTGGGCAGGCACTGCCCCCGCCCGTCACCAGCGAAGGACGGCGACTTGCCATCCCTTCGGCTCCGCGGTGACCGCCGCGCCGACTTGGAGAAGGAGTGGAATGCTACTTGGGCAAACAATGCTCAACATTTCGTGTAGCTTTCGGGTGGGAACCGCGTCTCTTTACGGTAGTTGAAAATGAAAAACCGTTCTCGAACTGAGTTCCCGCGGGTTACCAAGTCACTCCGATCAGTCCTACCCGTCTTGGTTGGCGCGATGCTGCTGGCGGGGTGGTCGGTTGGTGCGGTTACCCCTGCCCTCGCGCCCCGTAATCAAATTGCCAAGGCCAAGGCTGAAGCCGAGTTCACCATCCTCCGCCAACGTGATGCGGAGGCACGCGATGATTTCGGCCGCTGGCTTCGGGACACCGAAGCACGCGATGAGCACATGGATGACCGCTCCCCCAATTTCCTGAGCGCTCGGATGGAGCACCGGATAAATACGGTTTCGGCTTCGTTCACTGAGTTTCTCGCCCGCTACCCCGAGCACTCCCAGGCGACCGCGTTGCAAGCTGCGTTCAGGGAGGACATGGCGACGGACGTGGAAGCCATCCGCCGCTGGGAGGAGGAACGCTTGGAATCGCCTGCCAGTCCAGCCCCTTGGAATCGTTTGGCCCACCATCTGACCCATGTCGGGCGAATCGTGGATGCCTTTGCCTGTTTCGAGAAGAGCCTCGAACTTGCCCCGCGGGAGGCGGTTTACTTTTTCGATTACGCCACCGCCATGCTGCTCTATCGGAATGAGGCGACCAGCCACTACAAGCTCACCGAACCCGAGTTGTTCGAGCGGGTGCTGATTACGTATCGGCGTGGCATGAAACTGCAGCCGGAAGACTATCACTTGGCTGCGGATTACGCGCATACCTTTTACATGATACGGCCCGCGCGACCGGCGGAAGGCCTGTCCGCATGGGAAGGCGCGCTCAAATTGGCCACGACAGAGTCACAACGCGATGAAGTCCGTCTGCATCTGGCGCGCTACTCCATCACCAGCGGCAAACTCGGGATCGCCCGGCTTTATCTCGACCAAGTGCGGGATTCCCAGTTCGACCCAGTGAAGGCCTCGTTGCTGCGACGGATTGAAGATGCGGCCAAAGCCACCCCCAAGGCAGGTTCCTGAGCGCCGCTAACGGAACTTCACTTCGCGCTTCAGCGCTTCGCCGAGGCGGTTTAGGTAGTCGGTTCGCGAGACCTCGATGGCACCCAGTTGCCGGGTCACTGCTGTAACCATCTGGGTGTCAAACAGAGTGAAGCCGCGTTCGCGCAGGCGGCTGACGAGGTGGCACAATGCCACCTTTGACGCATCGTTGACCCGGTGAAACATGGATTCCCCCGCAAACAATCCGCCGACGGCTACGCCATAAACTCCCCCCACAAGGTTTCCGTCCTGCCAGCACTCGACACTGTGCGCGTGCCCCGCCTCGTGCAGCGCCGTATATGCGTCGATGAACTCTGGTGATATCCAGCCTCCCGGGCGCCGCGCCTGAGCGCACGCAGTGATGGTTTCACGAAAGGCTTGGTCGAAGGTGACGGTGAAAGGGGCCCTCCGAAGGGTTCGGGCCAAACTGCGAGGGATGTGAAAGCCTTCAAGCTCGAAGATTCCCCGGGGATCAGGCGACCACCACGTCACCGGATCTGCCGTCCAAGGAAACAGCCCGCTGCGGTAAGCCAACAACAATCGGGGAACCGACAAGTCTCCACCGACCGCCACCAAGCCGGCGTGCGGACCGCGTCGGGCAGCGCCTCGTGCATCCGGGAACCAAAGCCGATTGTCCAACATGACTGGTTGCACGGTGTGGCTGGCGAGTGCGATGCAAGTCTGACCCGGGTAAGATCCAAAAACGATGGATGGTCAGACCGAACTGTCTCCGTGGTCCAGTGCGGTCAGGAGCCGGGTTTGAAACAGCGCGCACAGCTCCATGGTCACCACCTCATCCAGTTGACCCGCGAGCGCCAGAGGAGCCAGCTCAGCCGGTTGCCCGAGCTTGCGCCACAGGCCTACCCGGACTTCATTCAACACTCGGAGCATCCAGTCCAGCTGCGCCGAAGTCAGCCGGAGGCGAAAGTGACTTTTGCCATCCTCCACAAAGCGGCCCTGCTCGCCCAGAAACAGGTCCCGCATTCTGACGTTCTCCGTCACGTGCTCGGCGACCGACTCGGCTAACAGCCGCTCGGATTCCGCCCACTGCTCAGGATCGCCACTTTTTGACATCGGCGCGACTGGTCCGCCGCCGATGGGAAACTGCTTCAGCACATGCGTCAGCAGGAGCCGGTCCCGCTTGGTGAAGCGAAAAACATACAGACCATCCTTGGCTTCAATGAGCTTCACTCGCCTGGCTCCAAGGTGGCGTGCAGTTGATATTTCTGAAGCTCATGCACGTAGAATTCAGCCCGTTCCATGGTCTCGCGGGCAAGCACACTCTTGCCCTTGGTGTGGACTTCCATCATGTGAAACTCCGCCTTGTCCTTCTTCCAACCAAACACACGCTGAAACACGTGCGTCACGTAATCCATCAGGTTCACGGGGTCGTCCCAGCAAACCACCAGATAGCCCGGATCAAGGCTCTCCTTTGACTGTGTGTCGGTCTCGCGAACGATGTCGGGAGCGACGGATGGTGGTTCTGCGGTCACTGGCACGGGCGAATCATAGGTGGTGTCACTGAATTTTCAATCTCACCGGCCATCCAAACCACGTGACTGCTCGCGTCGCTTCGCTGCTCGCTTTGGCGGGCCTTCTCGCTGCCCAACTACCCGGCCCCGCCCGCGCCCAGGAGAAGCTTGGTTCACAACTGCTCCGCCCCCCCGCGAAGAAACCAGCCGTCTCGCCGCGGGCGACAACCAATGTCACGGTTGCTCCCTCCCCTGCTCTCTCCGTTAAAGAGATCGCCGCACGGGTCAAGCCCTCGCTGGTCACGGTTACTTTCACCGGCCGGGACGGTTCGGTGGATGGCACCGGCTCCGGGTTTGTCGTCTCGCCCGATGGCCTGATCGCCACTTCGCTGCATGTGATCGGCGAGGCCAGGCCGATCAAGGTCCAGTTCGCTGACGGCCGCAAATTTGACGTTGCCGAGGTCCACGCCTGGGATCGCCGGTCCGATCTCGCCCTCATCCGCATCGAAGCGAAGGATTTGCCCGCGCTTCCGTTGGGCGACTCCGACACGCTCGAACAAGGCGCTCCGATTGTCGCGATGGGTAACCCGCGCGGGCTCGACTTCAGTGTCGTGTCAGGCGTCGTCTCGGCCCGCCGCGAGGTGAAGACCGGCGACCTCGACGCCGACGCAATGATTCAGATTGCCATCCCCATTGAACCGGGAAACAGCGGCGGTCCGCTTCTGGACATGGCCGGCCGTGTCCACGGCATCCTCACCCTGAAATCCGCGCTCACAGAAAACCTCGGCTTCGCCATGCCCATCAACGTGCTGAAGCCCCTGATCGCCAAACCCAATCCCGTCCCCATCGCCCGCTGGCTCACCATCGGCAACCTCAACCCGCGCGAATGGCAGCCGCTGATGGGCGCGCGCTGGACACAAAAGGCCGGCCGGATCTCCGTAGAAGGCACCGGCAAGGGCTTCGGCGGCCGGGCCCTCTGCCTGCATCAGCGCGAAGTCCCTCCCCTGCCCTACGAGGTCGCCGTCACGGTGAAGCTCGATAACGAGAGCGGGGCGGCGGGCCTGGTCTTCGCCTCGGACGGCGGCGATTTGCACTACGGATTCTATCCCACCGCCGGCCAGCTGCGCCTCACGCGCTTCGATGGGCCGACGGTTTACTCTTGGGCCATTCTCAAGTCTGTCCCCTCGCCGCATTACCGTGCCGGTGACTGGAATACCATCAAGGTCCGCGTTGAAGCCGATCGCCTGCTCTGCTACGTCAACGACCACCTCGCCATTGAGTCGGACGACAAGGAACTCCGTGCCGGCAAAGTCGGTCTGGCCAAATTTCGGGACACCAAAGCTTCGTTCAAAAACTTTCAGATGGCCGGATCCATTCCCGCCACGGCCGGCAACGCACATATCGAACAGGACCTGGTCAGACAACTGGAAGCCCTCGCCGCGCCCCCTGGCGAAAAACTCATCGCCTCGCTCCAGACGAACACGCCCGCCACCCTCGCCGCCCTCAACCTGCGCGCCGACGCCCTTGAGAAGCA
>JACCDO012194695.1_pt1 | contig 14923 bp, 4 predicted proteins | sample 7446101 | NCBI WGS metagenome assembly JACCDO01 (sample SAMN15323440, study PRJNA562643) | freshwater metagenome | isolation source: river surface water | place: USA:Blue River Watershed | collected 2017-08-16
AGCCGATTCTCCTGGAACATTTTTCTCCGCACATTTGCTCCGTTAAATTGTCTAGACTCCTCCTAGAAAATGGGCTTTTTAGTCTCAAATTATTTAACCGCTGAAGGCTTTGATGTGTCTGGATTGTATGTTCAAGTAGAATCCATACGCATTTTAAAAACATTATCCGGTCCTACCTACGGATGCTCCTTTACCAGCTCCGCTTGGAAGAGTCCTGAAGATAAATCAGCAGGAGCCAGAGCTATTCCTATTCCACAATATTTAGCCAATGCGGAAGTCTTTTTGCCTGCTGATGCTTTCTACGATGAAACGGTATTTGGCATCGCCTACGATTCTCTGAAGCAAAATTGGACGAATGCTGGATACACCGTTACCGATTATTATCCTTCTCCACCAACACCAACAACCTATATCTATGACTGTTCAGGCTACAACTTCCGTGGCTTCAACTGCGCAGGCTACGATAGAGAAGGATATGATAAAGACGGATTTAATAAAGATGGATGGGATCGTGATGGTTATGGTCGTGACGGTTATGACGCAGAAGGTTATAATCGTCAAGGATACGATCGTCAAGGATATGATCGTGAAGGATATGACTATATGGGATTTGATCGTGAGGGTTACGATCGCCAAGGATACGATCGCAACGGATGTAATCGTGAAGGTGTCAATCGTCAGGGTGAACCGTGCTCAAAATAAAAGATTCATTTTTGATTCTAATTCCTCTACACGTCTTGAAAGATGTTTTATACCTTCTACCAAGACGGGAATGATCTTATCGTAAGATACATGAAGTCCAGAAGTTGAATCTTCTGAAATCGCTTCGGGCAATACTGTTTGTACGTCCTGCGCAATCAGACCAATATCTTGATCATCCGATCCTTTCCATTGGAAACGCACCCCACGTAAGCTACTGAGAATACTCTCAGGATTACTAATTAATTCAATATTATTCTTATAGCGGCGATCAGACAGCGAAAGGAAATCACGGGCGGTGACACGACCCGCAAAGGTCCCTGTGGAATCCACTACCAGACTTCTGGCTCTAACCGACGCAAATAAATCGACTCCTGCGACCATTGTGCTACCATAAGGAATATTGACCGCCAGAGAAGACATATAGGTCGGTCCATTCCGAATACGCACAGGCCCACTCACATCCCACATCACACCATTTAAGACAGACGAAATTCCTGTGCCAATGCCTGCTCCACCCAGATTGTAATAGATGTTGCTCCCTTGGTAAACCCACGGACTGACGTAGGTGCCTTGACTTGTGCTGGTTGTCGGTCCCGGACCAGGAATCACGTCTACACCGAAGCAACGGATTCTTCCTGCGACATCTAGAGGATAGGATGGACTTGTCACACCGATGCCGACGTTTCCATCCGCGAACCAGATATTACTTCCGTTTCGTGACCAATAGACATCGGGTTGACCTTGAACAGTATACAATTGTCCATTGCGATAGAGAAGACCACTAATATCGAGATCACCCACAAAACTTGTTCGCCATCCGATACTGCTCGTGTATCCTTGACCAATGTATTGCTGGAGAGTGCTCAGTCCAATGCCAATAGAAAAAGGTGAAGAAAGACCTGTTATGGAACTGGTTTTGAAAGAAAAAATGGTGGTGGGACCAGTAAAGATGGCTCCTGTGCTTAAGAGGGTCGAAATACCCAGAGTCACTAAGGTGCTCGCGGTAGAAAACGCAATGGTGCTCGCATAGGCTCTATCGAAGACAGACGTGGCCGAAATTAAGGTGGACAATGTGCTAAACTGAGAGGTATTGGTTACAATATAAGAACTCAATGTGCTAAATTGCGCGTCCAGCGCATATCCTACACTCGTGCTATAGCTACTGACCACGGCCCCTGCTCCAGGACCGATCATTGCCGATAACGCATTACTATTTTGCTGAATATAGGAAGACAATGTGCTGTAAAAGCTCAATCCACCCGCAATATTGTAAGCATCCAAGGTGGAATAAATATTGGTGGACAAGGTGCTCAGACCAATTTTCAGATTAAAAATATCGGATCGTGTGGTGCTCTGAAAGTTGTCTAAACGATTGGAACCAGATCCCACATTTGTTGTCTGGATATTGGTGATATTCGCCCCGTCACCCGCAAAAAAACCTGAAGTCGTGGTTCCAGCAATCTGCGCATTGTTTCCTAAGAATAAGGATCCTGTATTGGATTGACTACCGACGACTTGAAGTCTATACGAAGGCGTGCTCGTTCCAATACCAAAATTTCCCGCGTCCGTGAAACGGGCCACTTCTGTTTGGGATCCACCAATCCAGAAACGTAAAGGAGAATACGAAGCAAACGCCTTAGCGGCTACTACACCATTCACTCCTAAACTGTAAGCTCCATTGGTGCCAAGTAAGGCCCCTCCGCTACTGAAGCGAATCTGTTCGGTTCCATTCAGAATTCCTTGAAATGCTGGAATAGAATCGTTCACTACCCACTGCGTCGTTCCGTTCGCTATGGTGGAGATCGGTTGCCAGATTCCTGACCCTCCTGTTCCTGTCGCAGTAAAGACATATCCCGCTGCCGAACTACCTGGTTGAATCGTCACATTGCTGCGAAGAATAGTATCTCCATTGACGTCTAGAGTGGCTGCAGGAGAGGTAGTATTCATTCCCAAACGACCTGTTCCCGTAAATCGGGCAATTTCGGACAGTCCTTGGGTGATGGTCACATATTGACCTGCTCCATCGGCTCTTACACTGGTAGATCCACTCTGAATCTGATCACCGACTACAATGGTGGACAGTCCACCTCCCCCCACATTGCTTAAGACTACATTTCCTAAAGAGTCTGCGATAGACAACACTTTTCCTGCGACAGGCGTTCCACCTCCTTGATACCGAAGCTGACCACCAATCACCGTAAAATCATTGCTTGTTGCTAAGTCATTATTGCCTGTTAAACTAGGCTTTCCAAGATACCAGTTGCGATTCACATCAATACGACCTGCGTCTTGTGCGATGGTGCTCCCGGTATGGAAAAAAATACCTGAAGTGCTGAGTCTAACAGAGTTTCCTTGACTGGTTTGAAGGGTGCTGACATAATTCCATTTGGCTAATCCTGTGGTGCTGATGGCCTCAAGGAACATTCCAGGAGTGGGATTTCCTCCCACTTGGATACTATCCGCAATGAGCGTGGCGGAGCTGACCCAAAAACGATTTCCCGTGCCGCTCGGATCATAATACAGAGCACGACCTTGTCCATCAAACGAAAAGACCGTTCGTCCACCTACTTGAAAGCCGATTGCCGTAGAAAAGCCACTCGTTGTATTGGTAAGCGTGATAGAGGTTCCACCCGAGCTGATGTTCGTAGTTCCTCCACCTCCTGAGACTCCACTTCCTGTAAATAAAAATCCATTTTGGTATAAATTCGCATTACTTAAATTAATATCATCGGTAATCTGGATAGGGGATGTATCAAATTTGCTGATAATATTGGTAAAAATTCGTTTTTGCTCCACATTGACCATCGTTTGTAAAGCCGCCACCTCACTTTGAACTTGCTCCAGGGGTGAAAGACCTGTCGCAGAGGTAATGACGTTTTGAAGTTCAATGATATTGACCAAGTAATTGCTCCCTATCATTGATCCTTGTTGATTTGCAAATCCTCCTACATTGAAAGACATAGCCTTTCTCCTCTATCAAGAGCACTGATGAATCTTAGGTGGCTAACGGCGGAAGCGCAAATTATTGAGTAGCGGTAGGAATGGCACAGGCCTTTACTGTGACAGCTAGCACTTCTGTAGTGCTGATTAGCACACTACAGTCACCAAATACGATAGTATTACTTAGCTCATTAAAGAATCCGGGTCATATTGTGGGTGTGCGTGACACCACAGGCTCCAATTTGATCTCGTTATACCCTGTTATTATCAGCACAATGTCTGGATTAAAATTTTATGATGGAACATCTTCTATAGTCTTAAATCAACCCAATGGTGCAGTCTCCTTGTCTTCGCGTGATTCGTCCACTTGGCAAGTCTTAAATACGTATGGATTTTTAACCACTCTTTCGAATGCATTTCTGGAACAATTAACTTCACAATCCGCTTATCTGACTAGTTTAGTATCGGCTTCGGAATCTATTAGCTCCGTTGTCGCTGGACGTGTCAATGTCTTAAGTAGTATACAAATTTTGGGTCAGACGAATATTCAAGGAGATATCACGATTACAGGTTCCTTCAATGTATTTTCTACCTTGCTGGCTTACGAAAATGTCTACTTGTCCTCAGGACTTACAGTGGGTGGAAATGTTGCTCTGGGTTCTTCTTTGTCGGTTAAGGATACTCTGGTCGTAGGTTCTAACCTTAGCACGCTTCAAACGTTATCTGTTCGTGACCAGTTAGTGATCAATAAATCGCTATATGTCCAAGGCGCCTTATTACCGCCTTTCGTGAGCACCCAGAGACTGACTATTCAAACATTGGAATCGGGTGGAGGACTCCAAGTCGCAGGAGGAATTAGCTCCGTAAATGTCTCGGTGGCGAGCAATGCGTTTGTTAGTGGAAAAGGGCTCTTTGAACAACATCAGACCAATCAAGGATTAGTGTCTGTCTATGATTCGTTAACTTTGGGTGGCGCTTTTCGCACCCAAACATTAGATGTCTTGGGAAATATAGCTACAGGAACCTACGCGCAAGTGCAGAGTTTAACAGCTTCAGGCGCAGTCAGCACCCTAGAATCCCTACACGTATCCCAGCGTGTGGTTAGTTCTAATGATGGTCTTGTGGAAGGTCAGCTTCGTAGCCTTGGCACAAGTGAAGTAAAAAATCTAACAGTCTTGGGTCAATCGTATATTTCTTCCTTAGCTGTCTATACTACTCTTGAAAGTATGGGAGAATCCTCTTCGTGGTCCAGCACCTTTCAAGCCTCTAGCGAACTCAATGTGCGAGGAACTTTGGTCACGGGAGGATCTTTGGAAGCTTCTCAAGCTTCTCTTTCTCTCCAAGACAGATTTTCTACTCTTAGCAATTTGTCCGTTTACGAAAATCTTTCTGTGAAAGGTGATTTGGTTGTGCGTATGCCGAGTCAGTTCCAAGGCAATGTCTTAACCGCATCCACAGCGAAAGTCACGGGGAATGTGTCTACCACCAGTTTATCCGCCCTAGGACAAGTCTTTGTGGACGGTAGCTTGTATGTCAATCAAATAGCTTCCGCAAGCACTCTTGGAGCTCCCATTAGTTTGAATATTAGCACATTAAGTTTGTCTAATGCTCTTATTGTAGGATCCTATGGTTCCGTTCCAGAATTGAATCTCAAGGATACACCCTTTCGTATGGCTGCTGGGGCGACGTCGAATCAACTGTTCAATGATTTCTACGTGGATGGTATCTTGAACAACCGTTCTTCGGTTCAACAAACGTATATCCAAGATTATTCAAAACTCTGGTATGCGAATACTTTACGTGCGTCTACTTTAACGGGTCTTTCCAATATTAGTGCTGCGGTCGTGGGATCTCCTCTGTTTGAATATCCTCTGCTCACGGCGACTGGCTACGTGGTCACAGGTTCTAACTCGGTAGGTGGATCCAATCTGAGTTTTGGTTTTAATGTGTCCAGTATTTTTCGTCCTGCGAAAGGAAACTTCACTTTACGAGGAAATAAAGTGGCCTATAATGGAAGTAATCTGTGGATCGCAGTAGGAATAGATGCTTCGGTCGGTAAAAGTATTCAGTATAGCACCGATGGGTATAATTGGTTTGGAGCGGCTACCGCAGCAGGAGGATTTCCCAATGGTGGAAACGGTATCGCGTATGGCGGTGGACGCTGGATTGCGGTAGGAACGGTGGGTGTAGGAGTGTATACCCAAGCGACAATCCAGACAAGTTTAAATGGTTTGGTATGGACCAATTGCACAGGAACGGTGTTTAATCAGACAAATGGTTCAGGGCAAGGTGTCGCCTACAACGGAACCAATCTGTGGGTCGCCGTCGGTAGTGATCCAGGTGTAGGAGGGATTAAATATAGTGGCACGGGCACTATCTGGTCGAATGCGAATTTGATACCGCCGAATTTGGGCAGTATGTTTGTCTCGGTAGGTTACGGAAATGGACTCTGGTTAGCTTCGGATGGATCTTCAACGACCTATTCTAGTTCCAATGGTATCAATTGGTTGATCAATGTCCCTGCGGTTCCACGATTAGCCTATGCGTTTTTAAGCAACATCAATGTTTGGATGGGAGGAGGATCCAATATTGGAGGCAATCCTCTCACCACTATCCAGTTTAGTCCGAATGGTTCTAACTGGATTCCTATCACGAGCGGAGGATTTCAAACCGCCTGTAGAGATATTCAAGCTCTCGGATTAAGTTCCGTTGTCGCGGTAGGAGCCAATGCCGCACCCACGGAAACCATAATACAATACACAAGCAATATTCAAGATTTTACCACTAATACTGTCTTTAGGGGGGAAGGTTACGGAATTGCGACAGGAACCTTAATTGCTCCTTCTGAACGTCCTTTGTTTAATGTCAGTCTACGCAGTATTTTCCACAACAATGTTTCTTCTGCAACAGTCTATGCGAGTTCGATTAAAGCGTCTTCTATCACTGGTTTCTATACAGGAGACGGTGCGAATTTATCTTTAGTGGGCACCTATACCTCGTCTATCCGTGTGTCCAGCCTGAAAACGACTACTTTGAAAACCTTTGATATTTCCACCGGTCTTTATTTTGGTAAGCTTGTCACGGCATCCGATAAGATTGAAGTTCCTCGCACCACTTTCTTTTCTACAGGAAATCTATTCTTGGCCACAGGAACGGATTCCTTAGCCAATGGTAATGTTCAGACGAGTATAAATGGACCCCAATGGTCGCGCGCTTTAAACAACAGTTTTGAATACTATGGAAATGCGATCGCTGGAAATTCCAATCAGACAGATTCTGTCTTTGTCGCAGTAGGAGCGGATTCTAGAACAGCTTACACTGTTCAATATAGTATCAATGGAAGAGTTTGGTATCCTGCGAATACAGGAGGTTTTTCTTATTCTAACACTCTGGGTATTCGTGAAGGCAAAGGAGTGGCCTACAGTGACAGTTTAACCCGTTGGGTTGCAGTGGGAACCTCTATGGGATCTACTAATACCATTCTTTACAGCTCGGATGGTTCCAATTGGTCTGAAGCAAGTGGTGGATTTACCGACTATGGAACAACTGTGAAAGCGCAAAGCAATCGGTTTGTCGCCTTTGGGAACGGTGTCCGATGGAGCACAGATGGTATCACGTGGAACCCGAGTGCTCCGCAACCCTCCTTGACGGCGATAGGATACGGAACAGTTCAATCAGGTATGACTACAACCGATGCTTGGGTGGGTATCGCCACGTCGAATATTTATACGAGTATCAACAATGGTCAGAGTTGGAGTATAGCCGCCCAAACGACCGTGGCTCCCGTATCCGATATTACTTACAAAAATAGTAAGTGGGTTGCGGTAGGCAGTAATGTCATTCAAACAAGTCTTACTGGATTCGCGTGGAGTCAAGCGACGACGAATTTCAATTCCAATATTTCTTTCCATTCCGTGGTCTACAATTCCAACCTGGGGATTTGGATGGCGGCCGCTACCGCATCTTCCAATCTTCAAACCTTATGGCAAAGTCAAGATTCACTTTCGTGGTCACAAATTCTCTCTGGAGGATTTTCGACTTCCGTGGACCAATACGGAATTGGTTACGGTGTCTTCTCGTTTGCGATGTCCACTATTGCGGTAGGTCAATCAGCTCTGGATATAAATCTCAATTTATTACCTTCTATTCTCAATTTATCTACCAATGCTGGTGCGCCAGGGTCCACGATTACCACCTTATCATTGACCGCTTCCAATGCGTCTAATGTGTTTAGTACTTCGGTTAGAGGTATCTGGGCAACCACAAACGAATATTACCAATACGTAGCCGTGGGTGACGGTATTAATCCTCAGAAGACAATTGCGAGAAGTATAGATGCGACACCAGGAAGCTGGTTGCCTGCGATTACAGGAGGGTTCTCCACCACGGGATACAATGTAACCTATTACCAAGACCGATGGATAGCGGTAGGAGATTCCGCAGTCTCTACCAATATGATTCAGTATAGTCCAGACGGGGCCAATTGGTTCGGAACCAATACAGCCCCAGGTCTCCGTCAAGGAGGGCGTGGTGTGGCGGTGGGAATTGGATCGCTGGGGAATACAGTCGTTGCGGTAGGAAAAGATACGACAACCAGCACGATTGTATATTCAGGAAACGGAAGTATCTGGTCCAACGCCACTGGAGCCTATTTCAATGTCCAAGGAAACAATGTGGCCAGCGGTAGCAATGGTTCAGTCGCCAACTTTATCGCGGTAGGTTCTGATACACGAAGTCCCGAAAATACGATTTTAAGAAGCACTGATGGTATTACGTGGACAACTATTACATCGGGTGGATTTAGTGTAGCAGGGTATGGAGCCTCTTATAATAAAGATCTTGCTCGTTGGGTGACAGTAGGAGAAGATGCGACACCATCCAAAACCATTCAATACAGCTTAGATGGAGGCGATACGTTTAGTGCGGCAACCAACTCGTTTAGTGCGGCAGGTTACGGTGTGACATATAACTCTTCCATCGGAATCTATTTTGCGGTTGGTAAAGATATAGATGGTAATTCACCCTATACCATTAAATACAGTGGAGACGGTGTAACGTGGGAAAATTTCTCCACAGGCAGCGGATTTATTTCTCAAAAATCCTTGGGATCCGCCAATGGACTGTTTACCCAACCGATCTTGACCAAGGAAACCACTCCTTATATGGAATTTTCGAATCTTGTTGTCTATGAACGAACTGAACCCTTTTTATATTTTAAACCTACGATTCGTCTTCAGAGCACCTTTATGAGTTTCAATGAGAGCTTGTTTATCAATACGTCGAGTCAAGTGATCGTGGGATCGAATGTGCCCATCGGTATCGCGGATGTTTCCGTCTATGGAAATACCTTTGCCTCCACGGTTTTCTTTCGAGATCGTGTTCCTTATCCTAGCACACTCTTTGTATCTTCTATGATTGTCTCCACATTATCCAGCATTGGAACGATTGAAACCAAATCCTTATTTACACCCTCCTTGAGTATAAATACGCCGACCGAAAAACAGGCCAATGCAATCTCTGTAATAGCGAAGAGCTTCTTTAATCGTTTGGCCATCAATAATACGCTGTTTGTTTCGGATGATCTTAATCAGATTTACTATCAAGGTATACGGACCCAAGATCCTTCGTATCCTTTACAAGTGGTAGGCACCTTTGGTGCGTCTACTTTGTCGACGAGTGTCCTCTATGCACCAAAAAATATCTTTTTATCTTCGTCCCAAATTTACTTTGAGGACGATTATTTCCGTATGGTGGAAGGTGAAAATCCTTCTCTTGCGTTACGTGAGAATAGAATACAGACAACTCCTTCTTCTTTAACTATAAATTCTGTATTGACTCTTCAAGTGTCCACACAGCGTGTAGGGGCCTACACGACCAATCCTCAATATGAGTTGGATGTTCAGAGACAAGGGTGTTTCACTACACTGCAAGCGAATACTATCAATACTTCGCTTCTTTTCCTTACTCTTCAATCCATCTAACAACTAGAGTGATGGCACAACCAAGTCCCATCTTTGTAACTACCAGCACAACACTTGTGCAGGTAAATCCATTGTTATCTCCCTATACACCTGTGCTTCTCAATTCCTATAACTACACAGGTCAAGTGGTTAGTGTTCTGGATGCGACAAGTTCGTTTGGAGCATTGACAACTCCCATTGTCATAAGCACAGCGACCTCCTCCCAATTTGCCGATGGTAGCGTTTCTACACTCATCAATCAACCCCAAGGATTCGTTACGCTCCAAGCCCAAGCACCGAATACGTGGTCATTCTTGAACAGTTTTCCGTTTCGTAATCAATATACATCGGCTGGTCTTCTTACATTGAATACTTCTACTCTAAATGTCGCTGTTCTTAGCACTTTACAAGAATATACTAGCTCACTGCGTGTTGAAAATTTAGTAGTTTCCGGTAATTTCTCACAGAGTTCTCCTTTAACTCTGAATACTACACTCTCTTCTTTTGGTTCGGTCCAACTGTTTTCTACCTTTACAGCGTGGGGCGCAACCTTTTTCTCGTCTGGGTTGTCCACGTCTTCCGCGGTTCAACTGCAATCTAGTCTCACTGTCTTGGGCAATTTGACCACCACCTCCAGCATTCAAGTCTTGTCTACAATGTTTGTTTCAGAGTCAGTTCTGACTACAGGGATATTTTCAACACCCCTCGTGAGTATCAGTGGCAATCTAGACACCTACAAACTGGTGGTCCAACAAAGCACCTCCCAAAGCGTGAATGCCGCAGGTTCCGTCTATGCGAACCAATTGACCACGTTGTCCAGTTTGCGCACAGGTGGTGATCTCCTTGCCTACAACGTCACGACAGGAAATTTTTCAACTCTGAGTTCTATGTCTATCTATAGTTCTTTGGAGGTCACGAAGAGCACGTTCATACAAGTGAATTTGTCCTCTTTGGATGCGCTTTTGGTGCTGGGGAATCTATCGTCAGGATGGAATACGCGTGTCAATAAAGATATTTTAGTGTCTTCGAACGTGTTTGTGGGAGGTTTCTTGGCTCTTAGCACTCACGTATCCACGTTGGATCTGCAAGCGAATTCCTTATGGGTAAAAGGAAATCTAGAGGTGAATCCTCAACTGTCTGATCCCTCATCAGCAGAACGTATCACTATTGGTAAAAGTTTTGGTGTAGGTAGCGTTCTGACCACCTCTACAACTATCGGTGGGAAACTGTCGACTCCTGCTTCTCTTGCCATTTGGGGTTCTCTATATGGAGAATCTTCGTTCCAAACACGATGGGAAGTCTCCACCTTGAACAGCTTTTCCACACTAGGAAGTCTCTATGTGTTAGGAAGTTTGTCTTCTTTTCAGGATGTTTCCATTAGTGGACCACTGACCGTTTTTAATTCGATGAATGTTGCCAGCACATCGTATTGGAATCAATCCAATACATCATCTTCTTATATTCAGGGGGATTTGTCTATTTTAGGAAATCTAACCTTAACCGATACCTTGACCTTGAGCAGCATTGTATTACCGAGTTCAGTTCTTGCGAACAATTTTCAATTGAGCAGTCTATTTGTCGGATTCAAAGGATATACCTCTACAAGTTTTATTAGCACTCTCTTTGCGAGTTCTATTGCGACGGGTGGTCTTACAAATTCTGCTTTTACTGTGGATATGGCGAATGTTCTTCAGACGTATACCTTGTCCACTTTGTTAATGAGCACACTTCAATTGGATATTTTTTCGGAGGGAACCTTCACACCCTCTACGTTTTTTCATACGACGAGTTCATTTGGTGTGCAGACGCAAGCGTCTACCAATCAATTGGAAAGCAAAACCTTGGCCTATTCGTTATGTAATCTATATATTGCGAAAACATTGTCTACCAATACTCTTTATGGAAATAATATTCTTGGACCTCTGTTTGGTGATGCGAGACAACTGTCGAACGTTCAGTTTCCTGCCTCCTTGTCTACTGGACTGACGACAACCAGCACAATGATCGCAGGGGTAGTCACCGCAAGCTCTTTCTTTACGTCTACTCTGAATGCTGCCGCATTTTTCAACTATTCTACCTTGAAAGTCAATGACTTTTTTATGTTTGGGAATGCGGCTACCACTCCTGCGACGAGCTTTCTTAGTAATTATATTGCGGCTCCTTACTCTCCCTCCAATTTATTAGTTCTGAATCCTATTTCTTGTTACGGTGATCAGACAGGTTTAGCTTTTAAACAAGTGCTTGTGAATTCTTCTTTGCTTCCTTCATTTCCTACAGATACCTATGCTTTAGGGGTGGGTGGAACGCTTCGCTTGAATAATATATCCTCGCCCCTGTTTCAATTTCCTCTCACCGAATACCGAGGGGATATTGTGGTTACCCAGCTTTTAGGATCTATCAGTGTTCAAAGTTTGTATGTATCGTCAGGGTTAATAGGTCTTTCCTCAGGATCTTTTTTTCTTCCTGAGGGAACTTCCTTATTGGCCCGTTCCACCAATACGATTCAACCTTCCTTGTCTACCCTGAGTTTCAATAGCACCTTGTTTGTGAAACAGGATTCGCAAGGAGTGGGTGTCTTGACTTTGCCCACGTATACATTGGATGTCAAAGGAACCGCCTACGCGTCCAAAAATGTGTTGACGAACAGCAGCACAATTGTGCGCGATCAAATTGTCTCCAGACAACCGATAGAAACTTACTGGTATGGTGTAGGAGAATACTCCACAGGACTCTCCTCCAATATTCGTTACAGTGAGGACGGAGAAACGTGGGTAGGCGATACGACACAAACCGAAAATTTTGCTCTTCCTCTTTGTAATATTTCCTATAATGGTGGTGCGATGACCATAGACAGCGGTAACATAGCACAAGGGACACGCACCTGGGTTGCGACAGGAGGTATTGGAGTCCTCTACAAACAAGATACAGGAATCTGGAAAGAAGCTGATGTCCAACAAACGGTGAAGAAGAATGCGTTGACAAATTCTGCCTTTAATGGTTCCTACTGGATTATGACGAGCTATAATCCTACCAATCCCACCTACTCCGCGCTGGCTACAGTAATGCGTAGTGAAGATGGAGTCATTTGGAACAATAGTGTATCAGGAGGGTTTGGTTGGAATGGTCTGAGTGATTATCACGGAGGATGGGGGGTCGCGTGGGGTGGCTCCTTATGGGTGGCTGTCGGTATCGGATCTGATCCTCTTAACAGTATTATCTACAGCAGTGATGGAAACAATTGGAGCAACATCGCGTCAGGCGGATTCTCTTTGGGAGGATACGGAGTGGTGTATACAGGATGTAACTGGGTTGCCGTCGGTAATTCTGGAAACGGTGTCAGTTTTGCGACGAGTTCCAACGGATTGGCCTGGTCCACGATAAATTATGGATTTATCGGATCAGGACGGGGTATTGCTTGGAATGGTATGCGTTTAGTCGCGGTGGGAGCTTACGATACAGGATTTCCGTCGATTCTCTATAGTGATACTTATGGTCAATCGTGGGAATCCGCATCAGGAACCTTGTTTGATACAGTGGGTGCTTCAGGTCAATGTGTTGTCTGGAATGGATCCTATTGGTTAGCTGGAGGAACCACAGGAATCCGCAAGAGTTACGATGGAGTCACTTGGTTTCAACCTGTTGCTTCTCCCACTTACTCCTTCACAGGCTTAGGATGGAGTTCGAATGCGTTACCTTCGTTGGCGGTGGGATTTTCTACTCTCTTGAATTTTTCCTCAATTCTCACAACAACCTTTAGTATTGCGGTAGGTGAAGATACTTCTTTTGACAGTAACCGCACGATTTTTTACTCCAGCAATGGCACGAATTGGAATCGTGCCGTCTCAGGATATTTCGGGGGTAGTGGTCGTGGCATAGCCTACAACGGTAGTAATCTTTGGGTAGCTGTGGGTGATGGTGCGGTGGTCACCTCGAATGTCTTGTATAGTGGAAACGGATCCAATTGGTCTAATTTTACTTTGTTGAGTGTAGCCAATGTAGGAACAGGCAATGCAGTTCTGTATACTGCGGTGAAAGTAGGAGGATCCTATTGGGTTTCTCTTCATACTCCCGCGGCTCCAGCAGATCCTACCCAATTCTATAGCACGGATGGACAGATTTGGTATGAATCAGGAGGACAACAATTTAGTGTAGCCGCCTATGGAGCATCCGTAAATCCGGATCCACTTACGGGTGGCACGATTATTGCGGTAGGGGAAGATAGTTCCTATAATGTCAAATACTCGGACGATGGAGAAAACTGGAACAATGCGACCTTCGTCACGAACTTTTTTGACCAAAGTGGAAGAGCAGTTTTATATTCCGCCTCTATTTGGGTCGCAGCAGGTATAGATTCTGGAGGGAAAACCTTGAAGTGGACCAGTGATGCTTTCGGTGCATGGACGGATGGAACAGGAAGTCTGTTTACTGTCGCTGGTTACGGAGTAGCGTATGATGGTGTAGGAAAATGGGTCGCAGTAGGAGACTCTGGAGGAGCTGGAGGCACGATTAAATATAGTACGGATGGAAAAGCGTGGAGCGCCGCAGCGTCTGGAGAATTTACCGATAAAGGACGAGGAATTATTTACAACCAAGGTTCTGGACTTTGGCTGGCGACAGGAACATTAGTGGGAACGAGCGCGATGAAATACAGTGGCGATGGAATCAACTGGTCCGACGCAGTGGGTGGTGATTTTCAAACTACAGGGTATGGTGTAGCTACGACCAGTAATATTCTTACCACCATTCAACCTTATTATGAACAAGTTCGCTTTTTGAAAAACCCAGGCCCTCAAGTGACGAGACGTGAAGTCACACCGTATATCGCTTACACCTCTACGTTATTAGATATGAACAATGTGCTTTCCTTTGATGCGCAAGCCAATATTGTGATTGCTACTTCCACCATATCACAATATACGAGTTCTTTCTATGTCGCAGGGCCCACTATTGTTTCAGGGTTTGTCAGTTCACCTTCTATAGCGCTGAATGGAGGGTTTTATCTAAGTATGCAAAACGTATAGCCAAGATAGAGTGGATGTCATCCTCTAATTTTTATGTAACACCTAGCACATCCTTGTTTCTTATCCGAAATGTCAGCACACCGAGTGTTGTTTATCTTAGTTCATTTAATACATCTAATTTTAATCTTACGATTCGTGATACAACAGGATCACCTACTATTCAAACGAATCCGGTCACCATTAGCACCATAGGAACCGCACGATTTCTGGATGGAACGTCGGTGTATACGTTGGATAAACCCTATGGATTAGTGAATTTGAGTTTCCGGAATTCTTCTATCTGGCAAGTCATTCACACAT
>JACCDO011717498.1_pt1 | contig 14919 bp, 7 predicted proteins | sample 7446101 | NCBI WGS metagenome assembly JACCDO01 (sample SAMN15323440, study PRJNA562643) | freshwater metagenome | isolation source: river surface water | place: USA:Blue River Watershed | collected 2017-08-16
AAACGCCTAAATCAACTACCAAGAATGGAATAACAACAACAGATAAGAAGAATTGTGTTGATTTTATGTTTAATGTTGAGCAAACCACTTTCAGCGATTGGATTGAACAATTTGAGAGAAAGATTAAGGAACTTATTTATCAACGCAAGGATGCATGGTTTACCAGTGAAATGACGATGGAAGATATTGATTATTTTTTTACACCAATGTCGCGGGTTTACAAGACAAAATACTACTTGTTAAGGGCATTTGAACAAAAGAACCGAATGTTTAAGAGTGAAAAGAAGTATGCATTTGGTGTATTTGGAGAGAATGGCGAGGAAACCAGTGGCGATGAGTTGGCTAATGAAAATACACAATGTATAAGTATTTTAGAAATTCAAGGACTTAAGTTTACAAGCAATAGTTTTAGAATTGAAGTATCAATAAGTCAAATCATGGTGGTTAAGGAAAAGAAACTGAATGAATATTGCATGATTAAGAAGTTGGATGCTGATGAGAAAGCAATTAAACCGGTTTTACAAGAAAATCATCCGGCTACTATGATTGTTCAGGAGAAACCAGTTGTTGTTCAGGAGAAACCAGTTGTTGTTCAGAATAAAAAATCGCAAAAAATACTTGTTCAGCCCGACGAAATTCAGGAAGTAACCATTGAAGAACCTTCAGAAATCCAGGAAGTCAACATCATTCCATCTGCCTTATCCAACAACGACGAACCAATTTCTCTCAAACAACCCAATGAAGTCTATTATGAAATTTACAGAGAAGCCCGCAAAAAGGCGAAAATCGCCAAGAATCTCGCCATTAAGGCATATTTGGAAGCAAAACGCATTAAGAATACTTATCTTTTAGAAGATTTCGATTCGGATGTTTCTTCTTCATCGGAAGTTGAGGACGAAGACAACATATTTGAGGCGATTTAAGAGAAAACAAAAATATATTTTATCATTAGTTTTATATATAAATGGCTGTCGCTTTACCCAAGTTTCTTAAGAACCTTTCTACTAACCACGTTCTCGGACTTTTAGCGGTGGTTGTTCTTGGATATGTACTTTACACTTATTCTCTCCGCAAGGGTTCGTCCAAGGATTCTATGAAGGATTCCGCGGCCGCTGCAACCTCTCTTCCTCCTGTTCCCACTCTTTCTCAGCAGGTTCCAACTGGTGGAGCGGGTGTTGAACCATCGGTTGCATTCAATCAGATCGACAACTATGCTACCGTGAGCGGCGTTGAGACCACCAACAACTATGCTGGCAAGGGTGTTGCCAAGGCTGTGATGGACCCCGCCGAGTTGCTTCCCCGTGATGAGAACAGCGAGTGGGCCAAGCTTAATCCTGTCGGCAAGAGCGAGTTGATGAACGTCAGCCTCTTAAAGGCGGGATGGAACCACGGCATTAACACCGTTGGTCAGAGCATGAAGAATGCTAACCTCCAACTTCGTCCTGACCCCAGCATTCCTCAGGCTGCCGTCGGACCCTGGAATAACTCGACAATTGAGCCTGATATTAACCGCCGCCCCCTTCTTTAAGTGTTTACTGATTTGATTTCGCAATCATTACGTAATTATGTTTGATTAAATATAATTATGTGCTAAATATAAGAACAATATGCAGAGAATCGACCTTCTCGGTTATGTCATCATAACACTTGTTGTTGTTGTTATGATACACATTTATCTCAATTCAGATGTATTCAACTTAAAATGCGTGATATCTGATGTTGATGGCAACAAATATTGTGTCCGTGAGCGAAATAAGATACAATTAGTTGCCGATTTACTGGCTCGTGTGACTGCTAAGATGAAGAAGACTGTTAAACATATGCATTCTCTCTATCCAGACCGAGAAAACGTACAACGTCTTAAAGAAAACTTCAATCCAAAGAAAATATATGAAACGCTGCCGACCAGTGAATACACTGCATACTCCGAAAACAAGGGAGAGAAGATGGCATTTTGTGTAACGCGTAAGAAAAATGGTAAAAAACTCATCGATGAGAATACACTGACATTCGTTGCTCTTCATGAACTCAGCCACTTGATGACGAAATCAGTCGGTCATCAGCCAGAATTCTGGGCGAATTTCAAGTTTCTCTTAAAGCATGCAGTTGATTTAGGGGTATATCATCCAGTCGATTATGGAAAAGATTCAAAAACTTATTGTGGCATGGAAATCACTGATAATCCTTATTTCTCTTAATTGTTTATACGAATGGCCAAACAAACAACAAAAAGACGGAGACAAAAAAAGTCAAAAAAAACTAGACGCACGAAGATAGTGCGAGGAGGAAAAGTATTTGGACGCGGAACTTATGGAATAGTGCTTGGTGAGCCCAGAATTCCATGCGACACCGAGGAATTCGTGAGAGACCGCATTGAATCAAAACAAGAAGTATCGAAACTCTTCTTTAATGAGGAAGAAGTGAAGAACGTTGTTGCCACATTAGAACTGTTGAATAAAGCATTTACAAAGGATGAAATAAAAGATTTAAACAAGTACTTCATACTTCCAGAGAACTTGTGCAAATTAAACAAAGCATCGATGAAAGCACATAAATCAGTTTACAATGATGCATGGAGAGAAGGAACTGACCTTAAAAAACACACAATTCAAACAACATCTGACCAAGGCAAACACGATTTAAACACTGAATTGTCGTCAATTGCAACAAAGGACGGAATCATCGCCTTTTTAAAGAAATTACGGCGAATCATTGAAGGACTGGACAAAATTCACAGCAAAAACATTATTCATGGTGACTTAAAGTTGCAAAATGCCATGGTTGATTTGGCTGGCAATTTCAAGATAATCGACGTGGATGAATTGAGAGACATTGAAAAACTTAATTTCGACGCATCTTTTTTTTACGACAATCATTCATACGCAATCTGGCCTACTTTAGCAAACATGTTTTTGATAAATTACTACAAAACAAAGCATGCATCAAATGATGAATTCATCGCGAACACAAAATCATCACCGTTTAACACCTCGTCGTCTGGAATATTCCATACACAATATGACCACACACTTTCGCTTATTACGAGACCAGAATTTAGTGAAACATTGCTGAATGAAAAAGATCCAGCAAATTACAAAACAATCAGCGACAAAATCCTGAAGATTCTTGTGAAAAAACATGGAGAGAAGCCGAGCGAACATTTAAATGCAATATACACATTTATTGACCGTTATAGTTTTGGAATGATGATTCTCAGCACACTCAAGCGTTATTTTGAAATAGTTGGAGCAAAAGAAGATGACGAATTAACTGCGGATTTGCTGGAAATAATAGAGGACTGTTGTTTTTTAAAGAATGGCCTCACAACAACAACACATCACATTAAAACTGAATATGTAAAATTCGTGAATTCTCTTTAATGATGATTTAACCACATTTTATTGCGATAGACCTTAAATTTCAGTTTCTCTCCAACACATTCACATGAAATCTCTTCGTATTGCGATTCATCCAACTTGCCAAAGAATGTATCACACCCATAATCGCCCGTCACTTCAGTTGCATAAACTTCTTTAACAAGTTTATTTAACTCTGGATCACTGAGAAATGCATCATATAACTTCTCTCCACCAATAATCCACACATCTTCAAACTTTGCAGACGTAATGTAGTCCAACACATATTCCATGTCTTTGAATAGAGTAATTCGACCTTCATCATATTCGATCATATTCACAGACGAATAAGTAAATGATGACCGGCTCAGAATTAAGTTGTGTCTACCAACAAGAGGATGTGTTGGAATACTATCCCATGTATTTCTCCCCATTAACACTGCATTCTTGCCATTCCCACGGGTAAGAGTGACGAAACGTTTCAAGTCTTCCTTGATATGCCATGGCAATCGGTTATTTATACCAATCCCTCCTTTTTCGTCTTTAGCTACTATAATTTTTAAAGGCATTATTGATGTCAACTATAATAAACATATATACATTATTAATTAAGTGAATTCCGAATATATAATTAAAAATATATACAATAATTATAAGACAGTATGAAAATAGTCCAATTACATGAAGACAATAAAATAAAAGAAACATTTACATTGGATGAAATATATATAGACGACACAATCGATGTCGTAAAGAAAAAGATTATTTCTGCATTACGAGAGAAAATTGCATATGAAGAACTTTATTTATTCGCAAAAAAACGCAAATTCATGTCAAAACGACAAGCATACAACGAACTTTCACAGAATACTAATGTTATTCCACGAACCCGTCTTGTCAATTTTCTCTCCAACATCGTTTCGCACAACATTGTGGAACCACCAGAAGATGCCATAATCGACATTGACACCATAATGAGCATGAACATAAAAGAAGAAGAAACTGTCATTTTTCCAATTGGAATGGATATGAATGCTGCTTATAAATTCCCATTTGCAGTAAATCCATTGCTGGCGTCGGATTTCGATGATATCGTTCTCTCAACCAGTGCTCATGAGATGACGTCTACATACAACCGAAATCTACTGCTGAACTATGGTGAACTGGAAGACAATACTATATACATTGTAACGGCTGAAGATGCAATGACACAGTTAAAGAATGAGCACGTATTTCAAATATACTATCCGTTTTTGTTTAAGAAGGACATCACAACCCGTGAACAACTTCTCTCCAACCGAGAGAAACTGATTGATGCAAACCAACGCGAACTCACTGCAAAATACACAAACACTCAGGAGAACATCGCTCTTTTACGCGAAATACACAAAGAAAAGACACTCACTAAGTATATACAAAAGGGTATAAGCGAAGTTACCTTTGTAATGCGTCCAGTAACCGAGATTTCCATACCAATTGACGTCATATTTAAACTGGTTAAAACATCGATTTCTCTCCCATTCATTAAATACAATCCAGGAAAGAAGAGAGAAAAGATGTATCGCCTTTTTGCAAACAAATCGACCATAAATGGCAAGAAAATACCCTATTTGACAAAATCTAAATTAACTAAATTGTCAAACAACATTGCGAGAGAGAAATCAGTCGGCATATACTTGGATACGGATGGTGTAACACTTGTCGCAGAGTTTGACACAGATGCCAACGTAAAAGTAACGATGACAACGGACTCGGCTCAAACCATGGAAACTGCTGCTAAGATTGCAGGAGAGCAGTTGAATCCGGTTCTTGAACAAATTAACACGTTCATAGAGCAGAGTGGATATAGTTATAAGTATTTTGAACAGTTTGACGACGGATTGGTTGAGATAGTCAACTTAAAATACATCGAATATTTTGAAATAGACAAGCCATTTTTGCTAGACAAATACATGAAATGCTTAAAGAGTATATTCTCAGTGTCAGAAGGCAATTTGGTAAAAGGCATCGAAATGGACTACAAACGTGTCGATTATTACGTGGAAGGCAGCAAAATCGAGAAGTTTATACGGCGGCTTATGACTGAAAACCGCAGTGCCGATGAAATAACTGCAATAGTTAGCGAGAATTTCGATGTTTCTCTCCAAGAAGCACGCGATGTCCTATTAAAAATACTTAATCAAACGACAACTGAGCAAAATGTCTTCGCAAATAAGCGGTTTAAGAAGCAAGGCAATGCTGGATTCACAACCACCATTAAGCGTGATCAATTCAGTGGAAACGTCATGATTGAAGTGGCCAATATTAATGCAGTTGGTTATTTGGATGTCATTCCGATTTACTTGGATGCATTAGTTAAATTAACACAGGGACATATTGCAGTTGAACTTGAGAGAAAATGCACTGGAGAAGTAGCAGACGAGGAAGACGAGCCCATTGCACATGATGACATTAAGAGTCCTCCAGAGCAGCCCCTACCTGACAGAAAAGACATTGAAATAAACCCAGATAATGGTTTGATTACACAGGATTCAGAGAAAGATGAGTTTGTCGATGACTTTTTTGGAGAGAGTGACTTAGAAGACTTATCACCTGAAGAAGAGAAGGAGCAATCTCCGCCAAAACAAAAACCGAAAACACCGTCTCCACCAAAAACGAAGCAAAAAACTCCACCACCACAAAAAGAGCAAACGTCGGATATTGACGGAATGCCACTAAATAATCCCAATTTCTTCTTCTCTCGAATGCAACAGCGTGATTCACGCCTATTTTTAACCAAAGATGACGGTAAATATAAGGCATATTCACGAATGTGTCCCCACAATATGTTGCGACAGCCAGTTGTCTTAACCGACGAAGAGAAGGAAAAGATTGACAGCGAACACGCCGGGTCATACACAAATGCCGTTAAATATGGCTCAACTCCCGACAAACAAAACTGGTATATATGTCCTAGATACTGGTCTATCAAAGATAACGTCAGTCTCACAGAAGAAGAGGTGAAATCAGGCAAATATGGCGGCATCATTCCACCGGGGTCAAAGAAAGTACCGAAGGGCAAATACATTTATGAATTCAACGTAGGAACAAAAAACAATGAACACATTGATGAAAAGGGCAATTACATAACACATTATCCAGGATTCCTCAAAGACGACACTCATCCAGAAGGAATGTGTGTGCCTTGCTGTTTCAAACAGTGGGACTCTAAAATGCAGCAAACACGGAGAGAACAATGCACAAATCCACAGCAGAAAGCCAAACCGTCTGCAGCTGCAGCCGCACGAGATGATTACATTAAAGAACCCAACAAGTATCCTCTTAAACAAGGTGCTTACGGCTACCTCCCCACAACAATTCAAAAGTTATTGAATTCCAACAACGAAAAATGCCAAGTCAGTAAGAAAGACAAGAGCCTTAAACCAAGCATCGAGTGTATTCTACGCAAAGGTGTAGAGAACAGCAACTCACAGTCATTTATTGCTTGTTTAGCAGATGCATATGCTTATTCAGCCGGATTGCCCAAAATACCGTCAATTGATGAGATGAAACAAATTATAATAGACAAAATAACGATTGATGTGTTTGTAACCTTACAAAATGGCAACCTGTCCACTATTTTTGAGAAGGACTCTATTACAATTAATTACGAAAAATACAAGAAATCGGATTTTTACAAAAGGCTGGCCAACAACAAAAAGAACATTGCAAATAAGGAAATGTATTTTCGCAGAACATGCATAGCATACGAGAATTTCATCGACTTCATAAAAGACCCAACAATTGTCATTGATTACACGTATCTCTGGGATTTTGTATGCAGACACTTGTTTGGAGATAAAATAAACTTGGTTGTTATGAATGTCGTTGAAAATGATTTAACTGATAATGTTGAAATAATATGTCCAACTGATGTATATTCACGCGCGGCTTCTATATACAATGCCAGATACAAGACGCTTCTTATTATTAAACGCGATACCATGTTCGAACCAGTTTATTTAATCGAAACCGATGCCGCAGGAAATACATCAATCCGAGAGAAATTCTTCAACGTTTATAGCACAGAACTCGGTGCATCATTTAAGAATGCATTAGTCGACATTCGCAGTGACATATTAAAATGTGCTCCATACAATAGCAAGCCAGCCGATGTCTACAACTATAAGCGAAATGTGTCCTTTAATGCCATATTAAATAAAATAAAGGACAAAAAAGAGTATTCCGTTAAATACCAGGTGATTAATTACAACAGCAAGACGATTGGTGCGGTTCTCTCATACAAAGACACCCAGACTGGCTATATTCCATGTGAACCATCGTACATTCATCCACAGTATGAGATAAAATCGATGGATGACGACATTTATTTCGACTATAAGGATACTCGTGATTTTCTGAAATTTGTTCACAAAGAACTTAAACTGCCCTGTAAGCCATTAATGAAAGTGGTCGAGCAAGAATTAATAGTAGGCATTTTAACTGAAACGAATCAAGTTGTCCCTCTTAGTGCACCAAACGAAAACATTGCAAAAGACAAGTTGATAGAAGTTATGGCTAATGGTACTGACCCTGTAAAGTCCGAGGCAGCCATTTCAATGAATTATTATGAGGAACAAGATGAAAAACGGCAAAAAGCAATAAAACGCATCAGGCTTGAAACAAACTTTTACAACACATTTCGCAACACCATTCGCATATTTCTCTCAAAGTATGAAAACCGAACTCTTAAAAAGAAAATAAACGCCATCATAGATGAACCAAACACATACATGAACAAACTAACAATGATTACCGAATTATTGCATGAACTGGTTGATGAACACATTGAATTCGTTAGTTATAAGACAATTGATGTAGACAACATTGATAAAGTTCTGGCATGTGGAAAAGATTGTAGTGGAGAGAAAAAGTCATATTGCATATCAAAAGATGGTGGCAAATGTGTGCTTTTAATACCAAATAAGCATTTAATAAGTGGAAATAATAATAAAACCATTTATTTTCACAGAATGGCAGACGAAATGCTGAGATACAAACACATTCGAGAATATTTGTTCACAGAAGGCACGTTTTTAATTATTGAACAACTGGATTACGACCTGCATAAGGACGAAATTGTCTTGCTGCATGACTTGCTTTTTAAAGAATACATCGAAAGCGGAGAGTTGCCAGTTACAAACCCATACATTAAACACAACACTCATAATGATGCACAGCCGTCAGACAGAGTGGTTGAGATGGAAGATAAGAGGCTATCAGACAGAACCGTCGTCGCAAGCAAATCCGAACCAACTGCAATTAGAAAAGACGGAGATGTACCACAGTTATGCAAAATAGAAACGTCTGAAATTGGAGCCCATGACAAACTGTACAAGTTGTTTCACAACAAGTCAATTAAACGTTTCACAATGAAACATGAAGGGCATATTAATTGCGGTTATGAACTGATTTCAAAAATAATAGAAGATTTCACCCAAAAACGAGTTGATGTAAGCGAAATTAAACGCACATTAGTTACTCTTTATGCGAAAACTTGGAGTGAAAATGAAGACTTGTACATTATCACGATGCGTAATCAAGGCAAAAAAGACATTGTAAAGTCAATGGTTACAAAAAATGTCACGCTCAACACATTAATTGCCTCTGACAATTATTACATATCAAACATCGACTTGTTTGTCATTGCAATGCATTTTAAGTTACCTTTGGTAATAACTAGTGGAACACGCCTCAAAGAAAACGGACAATTGTTAATGACAATAAACTACGATGACAACAACGCATTTTATTATGTAATTAAGCAACATGGCATTGTAAACAATGAAGCCCAGCGATATTCTCTCCTAATGTCTGAAAATGAATCTTACCGGATTAACATGTCAGAATTCACACAGACTACTAAAAATGCAATCAAAGACAACGAGCTTGAAGACGGATTTATTAGAAAGTTGTAGGAGGTTGTCTCTCGTATGCTTCCACTAATCTAAAAAACAGTGTATTGAACTGGGAAATTAAGTGGCTATTGTTTGAATAAGCTATAAAACAATATGCTTGAATTATAGGTTTGTATATTTGAATTTGCTTCATTTTTATTTTATCTGAAAATGAATCGCTTACCCGCAGTTTAGGCAGCAAATGACCGTAATCACTGTGAACACCGATGAGTTCATTATAGAGAGAAATATCTTCTGTTTCAGCATAATCAGTGATAGCCCATTCTCTCAGTTGTGCTCCATATGTGCACAGCAATGTTTTAATTGAGAATTTACAATGAAAATGCATATCAACAAGTGGGGGTCGCCTTATTCCATTGAACAACGCTTTGTAATAAATATTGTAAAGGTTTGTTAAACTGAATTCCAGATTTGTATATGGGTTTTTTAGTTTTGTAGGACGTTCAATAACAATCATACGTTGGCGAAGTGCAGTGCTCCACATTTTAAGCAAGTCATGAATGCAAAATGAGTAAATGGTATTGTCTTCGATTAAATCTATTAATAAGTGTGGCTTGTAATCAGACAAATCGTTCCCTTTGAGGTCAGTAGTGTTTGGATAAACAATGCATTTCTTCTTTATACGCCACAGTTTAACTAATTTCTTGAATCCGTTTATAGTTTTCTGAAATCGAGAGAAATCTGACAAGAATTTTGCCTTGTTTGCGTTATTTACAAACGAGTTATCGAGTAGCATTTTTACTTTTTGCAATTTTTGAGAATGATCACACCAGAAAAATGCTGTTTGTTTTATATCAAATACTGGTATTTTTATTAGAGCATATAGTGGTGGAGGTTTTATAAAAACCGAATTAAAATTATCAAATTTCGTTTTAACTAATGTCATACTTGTTAAAAAGAAAAGAATAAATTGTATTGAAATGCTTTTAGCATAATATTGTTGTTTATGGATTTGTTGTTTATGGATTTGTTGTTTATTTAATTGCTAAACATGTCGTAATCATCTGCAACATCTCCAGTATTCTTCGCCTTAATCATTTCAACGTTGTCATTCAAGTGAATCTTATCGGAACTGCATGCGTTTGCCGAGTCATCAATGCTGAATTCAGCCAGCAGCCTCTCAGTTGCTGCATCACGACTCGACAGGTCGCGATTCGCCATAGTAGACGCCTTCTCCACATCGAGAACAATCTGGAAGTTGTTGGTTCCGAAATATCCCTCCTGACCACACATGACATTGGCCGAAATTCCGCGGAGTGTGTCGAGTTCTCCGTGTTTAGCCGCACGCAAGAACATCTCAGGTGTCTCCTCAAAGGATGCCTTGGCAATCGGACCAATATCGTCATTGTTGATTCCATGGCGGAAGATTGATACCATCTTCATAGTGGTACACATGCGGTCAGCCAGAAGAGCCAGGTGGTGATAGTTGATGTATGCACCGTCAAACTCGAGTACCTCAGCCAACTCATTGCAAACAGTTTGGCGTGCAGCCTCAATTCCGAGTGTATCATAGACCTCCATAATATCGTTTGTAAATGTGCGGTCAACATCAATCAAGTTCTTCAGTGCAAGCAAGTCCTTCATGTTTGTACCCATTGTGTCAAGAACCCACTTCTCCTTTGTGCTGTAATTCATCTCACTCTTGCTGATTTGGTTGTTAATCTTACGCAGATTCACCTTATTGATGTCCTTCACTCCCTTGAGAATGATATTGTCAAGAATGTTGTCACGCAGGCCATTGAGGTGATAAATCTCGTCCGTCTGGTCGAGTGTCTTCTTAGCAACCAACTTCTTCTTATTCATGATTTGAACCATGCGAACACGGAAGATGAGTTTGTCGGCGTTATAGTCGCTGTAAACACACTCAACTTCGTTGGCATACGCGTTCTTAATCGCAAAGTGGACGTCATCCATGGTAATATTGCGGTCGAGCATGCTCTCGCGGTCAAACTCGATTCGAACAATCCACTTGGATTTCTTAACCGCACGCGACTCAACGGCAGACGCTCCGCCGCCACAATCATCCATCATCTGCTGGAATTCGTGGAATTGCTTTAGCAACTGTGCATCCTCCTTAATCTTCGTAGACATGTCATTCGGGTCAAAGCAGATGGAAACCGACTTGACAATGTCACGCATATTAGTATACTCCAGTGAATACATGACTTCCTGAGCCTTTTGGCTGTCATCTGCATCTGCTTTCTTGAGAGCAACAGTAACTGACGGATTCTTTGGCGATGGTGAAAGCGAGAGAATCTCCTCAATACGAGGCACACCACGCAAAACATTCGACTTCGATGAGACACCGGCAAAATGGAACGTGTTAAGCGTCATCTGTGTGGTCGGCTCACCAATACTCTGGGCAGCAATGAGACCCACCATCTCACCTGGATTCACAATTGCCTGCTTGTAATACAGTTCAATCGACGAGAGAAGGTGGTTCACAGCGATGCGATTAAATCGGTTCTTTACGAGGATTTCATTAGGTGACAAGCAATACAAGAATGCAGTCTCAAACAGGAGTGTGGGCTGCACATAGTGGAAACGCATGCGATTCAAAGTGTCCTCAAGCAACTGAAAGTATTGGAGAGGTGTAATGTCAACAAGTGAATGCTTGCCAATGTTCAACTGACCCTTGACGTTTCCAATAACACGCCTGAAATTCACCGGCAAATACACGCGATCAGTGTTGTCATAATTAAATACATTCTTAGCAATAAGATCACGACGCTCAAGCATAGTGGAAATCAGTTTATTCGTAAACGCCTTCAACTGGTCCATTTCCTTCTTGTTACGCTTGCTTGTGTTTGCATCAAAGATCAGATTATTCTCTTGAACAATCAGGCTCTCATTAGGAACTTGGAAGTGTGCATAAATCTCCTCAACCGTCATCTTGCAGATTGGCAAGTTCTGTGCCTCAACCTTGGTCGTCTCAGTGCCATCGTCACCATACTTAAACTGAATAATCTTATTCTGATTGTTGCGAACAGTCATGTCATACTCGACCTTCAAATCCTCCATACCCTTGACAAGTCGACGCTGAATATAACCAGTCTGCGACGTCTTAACTGCAGTATCAATTAGACCCATGCGACCACCCATAGCGTGGAAGAACAGTTCCTGAGGAGTGAGACCCTGAATGAACGAATTCTGGACAAAGCCGCGTGCCTCTGGACCATCATCAAACTTGGTAAAATGCGGCAGAGTACGCTCCTCGTAGCCATAAGGCACTCGCTTGCCATCCACGTTCTGCTGACCAAGGCACGAAATCATCTGTGAAATGTTGATGTTGCTACCCTTTGAACCGGCCTCAACCATAATCTTGAAGCGATTGTTGTTGCTCAGACTCTTGCGACCAATCTTACCAGTCTCCTCCTGAGCCTTATTCAGAATGCTATTGACTTGAGACTCAAACTCGTCGAGATTGCTGCGACCACTGTTGTTCTCAAACGCACCAATGCTAACACGGTCAATTAAATCCTTCACTTGCTGTTTCTTGCTTGTAATCGCAGCCGCAATCTGCTCATTCGTCTTCTTGTCAGCAATCAAGTCACTGACACCAACACTATAAGCACTCATCTTCATGTATTCAGTGACAATGTTCTGGAGGTCATCAATGAAATCAGCAGATGCACGATATCCGAAGTCGTTGTAGATGCTCTGGATGAAACCCTTTGCCGCTGCTCCGAGAACATCCTTATCCAACTGACCCCTTACATACTTGCCGTTCTTCACCTCAATCATGTTGTTTGAAGTCTTCTTGTCCTCATCGTCACCGAATTTGCCGTTTGCAAAGAAGGCTGACATCGGCGGCATAATCTGTGAGAGAATTTCGAAGTTGCTGATACGAGCATCCGGGGAGTCGAAGAGCGACGAATCCACCTTGTTGTACATCATGAGCAGACGCATTGCCTCTCGTGTATTGAACTTGATGTCGGGACGAGTAAATCGGTAAGAACCAAGGAGCGAATCCTGGAAAATGCCGATGATTGACTTGTTATTCTGAGGGCTGATGATTTGCCTCGGAACCGCGGCAAGATTGAGCAACTCGGCGGCCGACTCGTCATCCTGAGGCATGTGCATGTTCATCTCGTCACCATCAAAATCAGCGTTGTACGGCTTAGTGCAGCCGACATTCATGCGGAACGTGTCACCAACATCCATAACACGAGCAACGTGTCCCATCATACTCATTCTGTGAAGCGTTGGCTGACGATTGAAGAGCACTGGGTCACCGTCCATCATATGACGGTGAACAATGTCTCCCTCCTCAAGAACGATTGACTTGCGGTCGACATAACGCAGCGAAATGTTGTCGCCATTCTGACGCTCGAGAATCTTGGCACCTGGGTAGACATCAGGTCCGTTCATCACCAACTTAGTCAAATAATCCTTATTTCTCTCATTGACCTTCTCAGGATAAGTGATGTTTGTTGCGATCTTCTTGGGAACACCGAGTTCGCGAATGCTCAAGTTGGGGTCAGGCGTAATGACCGAACGAGCCGAGAAATCGACACGCTTGCCCATGAGATTACCGCGAACACGACCATGTTTTCCGTTCAATCGCTCAACAATCGACTTGAGAGGGCGGCCGCTTCGCTGGGAAACCGGTGCACTGCCTGGAATGTTGTTGTTAATCATCGTCGCAACATAATACTGCAGAACAGTAGTCCAATCCTCAATCAAGTTCTCAGTCTTCTCATTCGCCTTATCAGACATGGTCTGCTCAATCTTCTCTTGAAGCGTGTTGTTTGCCTTAATAATGTTGACAATAATGTGAGTAATGTCATCCTCGCTACGCTGCTGTCCGTCGATTTTCACCGAGGGACGAACTGCAGGAGGAGGGACAGCGAGCACTTGGCAAATCATCCAGTCTGGACGCGACCAAACATGCGAGAATCCCATGAAATCAACGTCTTCATCCGTAATTCGCTTGAAAATCTTAAGAACATGTGTAGCAGACAACTTCATGGACACTGGCACCTCCTCACCATTCTCATCCTTGAGTTTGTCCCAATCGGCGACAATGGTTGCGAGACCCTCCTTTCGCACCTTGTCAGGCTGCTTGCATCCGCATCCGTCGTCATTGTCCTCACCACAACGGGATACCTTGCTGGCGATGGCGAACACCTGATCCCATCGTTTCTTGCGGTCATCAGTCAGCACATCATTATACTTCTCCTTGCTAATAAGCAATTTGCTGCACTTGAAGCAAACACATCGAAGAATCTTGACGATTGTATTCAAATACTGGTAGTAAAATACTGGTTGAGCGAGTTCAATGTGCCCGAAATAACCGGGTGTTTGCATGTAATTCAAGCCGTCCGTGGGACAAATGAGACCAGGGTCGAGGACACCCATGCGAGGGTCAAAGAGTCCATTCACAACAGGCTTGTTGTTCTCATAAGTATCGCGTGTGGTAATCTTGGCAACAGACATCTTCCTGATTTCCTCAGGAGACATAATGCCAAATTGAATACCAACAATTCGCGATGGCTGTTGTTTTGTGTTGATTCCGGATGAGGCCATGGTTGGTTCTTGTATATTGGATATATATTTTTTGTTTTTAGATGGTTATTCCTTTTCAATTTTTTCTAAAACTCAAA
>JACCDO010976294.1_pt1 | contig 14916 bp, 9 predicted proteins | sample 7446101 | NCBI WGS metagenome assembly JACCDO01 (sample SAMN15323440, study PRJNA562643) | freshwater metagenome | isolation source: river surface water | place: USA:Blue River Watershed | collected 2017-08-16
CCGCACACGCCCTTCGGCCTCGGCGGCGGCGCGCAGTTCGTTGGCGGTTTGGCGCGACACGTGGGCCAGCCGGGCCAGTTCGGCCTGCGTGGCCTGCACGGCCATCCAGCCGTCGGCCGACGGCACGCCGCGTTCGCCCGCCAGCTGCGCCAGCGCCAGCCGGAAGCGCTCCGGCGCGGCGAGGTGGCGGGCCGCCTGCAGCTGGCGCAGCGTGCCGTCGAAGCGGCGGGCGAACTCGGCCATCAAGGCCCGGGCAAAGCCGGGCACCTCGTCCATCAGCAGCGTGTAGGCCTCGCGGCCGATGACGAACACCTCGCTCGCGCCCCGCGCCACGGCTTCGTACTCGGCCGGCAGGCTTGCGGCGAAGGCCGCCAGGCCGAAGAACTGCGGCGGCCCCACCTCGCCCAGCACCGAGACACGGCCGTCCTCGCCGGTGAAGCGCGATTCGATGGCGCCGGCCGCCACGCCGTAGAAGGCCGCAGGCCGCTGCCCCTGCACGAAGACGCTGCGGCCATCGGCCAGCCGGCGCCGTGGCGCCAGGGCCGGCAGCCGGGCTGCTACGCCAGCGGGCAACTGCAGGCCGGGGAAGTTGGCCGTGATGAGCTGGCAGGCGGTGTCGACGGGCATGGCCCATTGTCGGCTGGCCGACACAAGCGGCCCGCGCGGCTGCCTATGCTGGCCGCATGGATCAACGACAAGACCTGCCCACGGTGCTGCGCCGCTTCGGCCGCGAGGAATGCAGCCAGGAACCGCTCTACATCGCGCTGTGCGACGCCCTCGCCGACGACGAGCGCGCGCTTGCGCTGCTGGCCGAGGCGCCGCCCGAGCAGCGCAAGGCCAATCTGCTGCTGGCGGCGCTGCACGAGCGTGTGCTGGCCGGCGCGGCGCCGGAACTGGCGGCGTACTACCCGAGCGTGGGGGGCGAACGGGCGCCCGACGCCGGGTTGAGCGCCGCGCTGCAGGCCTGTCTTGCGCGCGAGTGGCCCGCGCTGGTGCAGCACCTGCGCCACGGCGCGACGCAGACCAACGAGGTCGGGCGCTGCACGGCGATCTGGCCGGCGTTGGGCGAGGCCGCGCGGGCCACCGGCGCGCGCCACCTCGCGCTGCTGGACCTGGGTTGCAGCGCCGGCCTCAACCTCGGCGTGGACCGCTACCGGCTGCGCTACCGCACGGACGACGGCGCCTGGCATGAGCGTGGCGGCGCGGCGGTGCCCATCGAGTCGCGCTGGCTGGGCGCGGCCCCGTTGCCGGACCCGGCCGACTGGCGCCTGACGCTGCGCCACGGGCTGGACCCGGCGCCGGTGGATGTGACCGACCCGGCGCGCTTGCGCTGGCTGCAGGCCTGCCTGTGGCCGCACGACGCGCGCCGCCGCGAGCGCCTGGCCCGCGCGGCGGCGCAGCTGCAGGAGCTGCCGGTCGCGCTGACGCAGGCCGACGACTGCATCGCCGCCATCGAACCGTGGCTGAAAAGCCTGCCGGCGGGCGTGCAGCCGGTGCTGCTGACGAGCTGGGTGCTGTACTACCTGAGCGCGGCCGACCTGGCCCGGCTGCGCGCGACGGTGGACCGGCTGGCGCTGAGCCATGGCCTGGCCTGGATCTGCGGCGACCTGCCGGCGCTGAGCGCGCCAGCCTCCCCACGGCCGCCCGAGCCGGTGCTGCCGGCCGGTGAGGCGGCGTCGTCGCAGACGCTGTGGACGCTGCGGCACGCGCAAGCCGGCCAGGTCGTCGAACGCAGCCTGGCGTGGAGCCACCCGCATGGGCGCTGGATCCATTGGCTGTGAATCCGGCCGCCGCATGAACAGCCTGCTTGGATAATCCCGGCTCCCAAAGGAGTCTGCCCATGTTCCAGCACGTCGACGCCTATGCCGGCGATCCCATCCTGAGCCTCAACGAGGCGTTCCAGAAAGACCCGCGCGCCGGCAAGATCAACCTGTCCATCGGCATCTACTTCGACAACGACGGCCGCATCCCGATGCTGCCGTCCGTGCGCGCCGCCGAGCTGTCGGTGGTGGAAACGGCCGGCGCCCGGCCCTATCTGCCGATGGAGGGCGCGGCCAACTTCCGCAGCGCCGTGCAGGGGCTGCTGTTCGGCGCCGAGCACCCGGCCGTGAAGGCGGGCCGCATCGCCACCATCCAGGGCGTGGGCTCCAGCGGTGGCCTGAAGGTGGGTGCCGACTTCCTGCGGCGTTATTTCCCCGACAGCAAGGTCTACCTGTCCGACCCGACCTGGGACAACCACCGCGCCGTCTTCGAGGGCTCGGGCCACACCTGCGAGACCTACCCCTACTACGACGCGGCCACCGGCGGCCTGCGCTTTGACGACCTGCTGGCCTGCTTCAGCGCGCTGCCGGCGCGCAGCATCGTGCTGATGCACGCCTGCTGCCACAACCCCACCGGCGTGGACCTGACGGCCGACCAGTGGCGCGCGCTCGTGCCCGTGCTGCGGGAGCGCGAGCTGCTGCCCTTCCTGGACCTGGCCTACCAGGGCTATGGCGACGGCATCGAGGAAGACGCCTTCGCGCCGCGCCTGCTGGCCGACGAGGGGCTGCCCTTCCTCATCGCCAACAGCTTCTCCAAGAGCATGAGCCTGTACGGCGAGCGCTGCGGCGCGCTGAGCGTCGTCTGCCCCGACGCCGACCAGGCCGCGCGCGTGCTGGGCCAGCTCAAGTTCATGATCCGCCGCAACTACTCCAACCCGCCGGCGCATGGCGGCCAGATCGTGGCCAAGGTGCTGACGTCGCCCGCGCTGCGCTCGATGTGGGAGGCCGAGGTGGCCGAGATGCGCGGCCGCATCCAGTCCATGCGGCAGGAGCTGTACCGCGTGCTGGCGGCCAAGCTGCCGGACCGCGATTTCAACTACTTCCTGACCCAGCGCGGCATGTTCAGCTACACCGGCCTCTCGCCCGAGCAGGCTGACCGGCTGAAGACGGAGTTCGGCGTCTACATCCTGCGTTCGGGCCGCATGTGCGTGGCGGGGCTGAACACCCGCAACGTCGAGGCCACCGCCGAGGCCATGGCCGCCGTGCTGGCTTGAGCGTTGCTGCACGCCCCGCGTCATAACGCGGGGTGATGGCCGCCGGCGCCGGCTTCATTGGCAGCGGGCGGCTTCTCTCCCTATCCTCCCGGGCAAAGAAACAGCCCAGGGGCGGGATGAAGCATTGCTTGGTGATCGGTGGCGGCGTGGTGGGCCTGACGACGGCCTGGGCGCTGCTGCAGCGGGGCCACCGCGTGACGCTGATCGAGCGCGAGGCCGCCGTCGCCCAGGGCGCGAGCCACGCCAACGGCGGGCAGCTGAGCTACCGCTACGTGTCGCCGCTGGCCGATGCCGGCGTGCCGCTGAAGGCGCTGCGCTGGCTGCTGGACCCCGACGGCCCGCTGCGCTTTCGGCCCGAGGCGAGCTGGGCCCAGTGGTCATGGCTCGTGGCCTTCCTGCGCCACTGCCGCGGGCCCGTGAACCAGCGCACCACCGAGCGGCTGCTGGCCCTGGGCGCCTACAGCCAGGCCGCGTTCGCCCGGCTGCGCGACGAAGCCAGCCTGGGCGAGGCGATCGCGCTGCGCACGCCGGGCAAGCTGGTGGTCTACCGCCAGCCCAAGGCGTTCGCACGCGTGGCCGCCCGGGTGGCCGGCAGCGGCGCCGAGCAGGTGCTGTCGCGCGACGACTGCGTGGCCCGCGAGCCCGCGCTCGCCGATGCTGCCACCACGCTGGCCGGTGGCATCTACACGCCGGGCGAGGCGGTGGCTGATTGCCACGCCTTCTGCGTGGCGCTGCTGGCGCGGCTGACCGAGCATGCGCAGTTCAACGCCAGCTTCGGCGTGCAGGCCGAACGGTTCCTGCGCGATGACGCGGGCGCCGTGCTGGGCGTGCAGACCGCGCAAGGCCCGTGGGTGGCCGATGCCACCGTGCTGGCCGCCGGCCTGCACAGCCGCGCGCTGGCGGCGACGGTGGGTGTGCGCCTGCCGCTGTACCCGCTCAAGGGCTACAGCCTCACGGCGCCCATCCGCACGGCCGACCTGCCGCCGGAGGTCAGCGTGACGGATTTCGAGAAGAAGATCCTCTACGCCCGCATCGGCCCCGAGCTGCGCGTGGCCGCCATGGCCGACCTGGTGGGCGATGACACGGGCCTGGACCAGGGCCGGCTCGCCTCGCTGCTGCGCTCGGTGCGGGCCACCCTGCCACGCGCGGCCGACTACGCCCAGGCCCGGCCCTGGGCTGGCCTGCGCCCGGCCACGCCCAGCGGGGCACCGCTGCTCGGCGCCAGCGGCGTGCCGGGGCTGTGGCTCAACGTGGGCCATGGCGCACTGGGCTTCACGTTCTCCTTCGCCACGGCCGACATCGTGGCCGAGCTGGTGTCGGGGCGGGCCAGCCCGCTGCCGCTGGACGGCCTGCGGCTCTGACGACCAACGGCCCCGTCGGGGGCCGGGGCCGTTCAAAGGAACTTGTAGCTGGCCGTGATCGTGTAGGAGCGGCCGCGCGGGTCGGCCACGCGCGGTTCCCAGGAGCTGCCGGCGCCGGTGTTGCTGTCGTAGGCGGCCGAGAACGGCGGGTCGTCGTTGGTCAGGTTCTTGATGCCGAAGGTCAGGCCGAGGTTGCGGATACCGCGGTAGCTGACGCTCAGGTCGTGGGTGATGTACTTGGCGACGTTGGGCTTCCAGTCCGGCGGCGCGACGCTGCCGTTGGCCACGCCGGGCAGCTGCGCGTCCTTGTAGCCGGCGCGCCAGCGCTGGATGACGGCGAAGCCCCACGCGCCTTCCTCGTAGCTCGCGCTCAGCGAATGCTTCCAGCGCAGGCCCAGGTCGCCCGAGCGCGTGAACACGCCGATCTCGCTGGCCCCCATGGGCGCACTGGTGATGAGGCGCGAGCGCTTGTCCAGCAGATAGCTGCCCTCCAGCCCGACGGTCAGGCGGCCGTCGCCCAGCTTCTGGGCGCCGCGCAGCGAGAGGTCCACGCCCTTGGTGATGGTTTCGCCCGCGTTGACGTTGCGGTTGTCGATGGCCAGCAGCGTGCCGCTGCTGTCGCGCAGGAAGTTGTCCGGGAACAGGCCGAAGTTCTTGACCAGGTCGGTCAGCGAGATGGCCTGGATGGTGCCGGTCTTGCGGATCTGCCACCAGTCCGCGCCCAGCGTCACCTCCGGCCGCGGCGACCAGACGAAGCCCCAGCTCCACTGCCGGCTCTTCTCGGGGCCGAGCGTGGGCTTGCCGCCCGTCAGGATGGTGGGCGTGATGGCCGCGCAGCCCGGCTTGGTGGCGTCGACCACGCCGCCCGCGCAGTTGATCGGGTCGACGAGGTCCTTGCCGGCGTAGGTGCTCTCCGTGATGCCGTTGTAGAGCTGGTTGAAGGTGGGCACGCGGAAGCCCCGCGTCGCGGAGGCCCGCACCATCAGCTGGTCGAGCGGCTGGTAGCGCAGCGAGAACTTGGGGTTGGTCGTCGCGCCGAAGCCGGTGTAGTCGTCGCGGCGCACGGCGACGGTGGCCTCCAGCTTCTTGAACACCGGCACCAGCAACTCGACGAACACGGCCTTGATGTCGCGCTTGACGGTGTCCAGCGTGTTCACGCTGTCGAAGGGCGCGTTGAAGATGGCGGCCTGCGTGGCGGCATCGGTGGCGTTGCCGTTGAAGCGGTACTTCTCGGTGCGCAGGTCGGTGCCCACGGCGGCCATGAGGTCGCCGGCGGGCAGCTTCATGACGGGGCCGCTGGCCGTGAAGTCGGCCTGCTGCAGCGTGTACTTGCCACCGTACAGCGTCACGCCATCGGCGCGCACGGCGTCCAGCGCGGCGAGCGCCGTGGCCGACTGCGAGATGCCGTCGGCCGGGAAGGGGTTGAGCGTGCCGTTGTTGATGAGCGCGGCGAAAGGCTTGCTGTAGAAGTAGCCGTGCTGCAGCAGCGAGGTGGTCTTGCTGGTCGCGATGGACACGCCGGTGCGGTAGTCCCAGGCGCCCGCCAGCGGGCCTTCCGCGCCGACGAGCAGGCGCTGCGTGTCGGCGGTGGTCTCGATCTCGCGGTTGCCGCAGGGCATGCAGCGCCAGCGCAGAGCCAGCGGCTGGCCGCGGTTGGCCTCGATGGACGGGAAGACCGCCGCGATGGCATTGAAGACGCTGTTGTACGCCTCGCCCGTGCTGGGGTAGGCCAGGTTGTAGAACGGGTTGGTGGTGGACGTCGAGCTCGTGATCTGGCTGGGCGAGAAGCTCTTGCTCGACACGACGTGGCCACCCACGAACTCCGCGAACACCTGGTGCTCCGCCAGTGCCAGCGTGCCGCGCAGCACGGCGTTGGTGGACTGCACGGGCTGCTGCAGCACCGCCGCGCGGCCCGTGTCCCACGCACAGCCCCACTTGGCCGACGGGGTGGACCACAGCACCTCGTCATACGCGGCCTGGCCCGCGATGGACGAGCAGCCGGCCTGGCCCGGCAGGTCCAGCGCGTTGATGCCGTTCATGGCCACCGAGGTGCCGGGCTGGACGGGGCCGGTGCTGCGCCCGGCGGTGCTGAGGTTGTCGCGGCTCAGCGCGTTGTAGAGGCTGGAGATGGCGAACACCGTGGCGTAGGGCGTGCCGCGCGTGTCCACGGAGAGGCCGCGGTTGGGCTGGAAGGTGTTGACGAAGTCGCGCTGGTCGCCGCGCAGCAGCTTGGCGTCGCTGTACGACACCGAGGCCAGCACGTTGAACTTGTCGGCCCCCAAGTCGCCGAAGCCGCCGGTCAGCTTCACGCGGCCGATGTTGCCGCCGCCGGCCTCGGTGATGTCGGCGAAGGTCTCGGCCTCCAGGCCGCTGTAGTTCTTGCGCAGGATGAAGTTGATGACGCCGGCGATGGCATCGGTGCCGTACAGCGCCGACGCGCCGTCCTTCAGGATTTCCACGCGCTCGATGGCCGACATCGGGATGGAGTTCAGGTCCACCACGCCGCCGTTGAGGCCGTGCGCCGCAACACGGCGGCCGTTGAGCAGCACCAGCGTCGACGCCGCGCCCTGGCCGCGCAGGTTGGCCGACGAGGCGCCGTTGTTGCCGCGCGCCTGGCCGGCGGCGACGTCGGCGTTGGAGGCGAGGTTGTCCATGCCGTTGCCGTTGATCGACAGCGTGGCGATCAGCTGCTCGGCCGACACGATGCCCTGGCGCTCGATGTCCTTGCGCGTGATGACCTGAACGGGCAGGGCGCCCTCGTCCTTCACGCGCTTGATGCTGGAGCCGGTGATCTCCACCCGTTCGAGCTGGCTGCCTGCCTCGGCCTGCGCCATGCCGGCACCGGCATGCGCCGCCAGACCGAGGATGGCCAGTTGCCCCACCAGACGATTCATCTTCATTCTTTGCTCCAAGCAAGCGGTTCGACGCCGCCGATGTTCGCTGCGGCTGGCGAGCCCGCCCAGGGGGCCGCACCCCGGTTGTTGCGTGCCGTTCAATGAATGCTTGTGCGCCGCGCATAACCTGCGGGTATGCGCACCCGGCCATCGCACATGCGCGGTGCAGGGCCGCGCCCCTACAGTGCGCGCAGCACCTTGCGAAGGACCGTGATGCCCCTGATTCCCTCGGCCGCCGCCACCGCGGCTGCCGTGTGCCGCCTCCCTCACCGCTGCCCGGGAACGCCGTGATGCGCGCCGGTCTCTGCGCGATCGCGCTGCCGCTGGCCTTGCTCGCGGTGCTGGCGGGTTGTGCCGCCCCGCATGCGCCCGGCCCGGCGCAAGTGACGCAGGTTGCGCAGGCCGCACTGGCCCGTGCCGGCCTGCCGCCCGACAGCCTGGCCTACGTGCTGCAGCCGCTGGACGGCTCGCGGCCGGCGTTGACGCAGCGCGCCGACGACGCGATGGTGCCGGGCTCGGCGATGAAGCTGGTGACGGCCGTCGTTGCGCTCGACCGGCTGGGCATCAACCACCGGGGGCGCACGGAGCTGCTGGCCGCGTCGGCGCCCGTTGATGGCGTCGATGGGTCGGTCATCGAAGGCCCGCTGATCCTGCGCGGCGGGGCCGACCCCGACCTCGACTGGCCGGCGCTGTGGTGGCTGCTGCGCCAGCTGCGCGAGCGCGGTGTGCGTGACATCCGCGGAGGGCTCGTCGTCGACCGCACGCTGTTCACGCCGGCCCGCCTCGACGTCGGCCTGCCGCCGTTCGACGACGCGCCCGAGTTCGCCTACAACGTGATTCCCGATGCGCTGCACTTCAACGGCAGCCTGCTCGACATCGAGTTGCAGGCCACGCCCACCGGCGTCGCCGCGCGCGCGCTGCCGGCGCTGCCAGGCCTGACCGTGGATGCCAGCGCCATGACGCTGTCCACGCACGCCTGCAAGGACTGGGACGAGGACTGGCGGCCGGCACAACGCCAGGCTGCGGGCGATGGCTGGGTGCTGAAGCTGCAAGGCAGCTTCCCCGCCGGCTGCCAGCAGCGCGCGGCGTTGCAGCTCGTCGATCGCCAATGGCTGGTGGCGGCGGCCGTGCGCCAGCTCTGGCGCGAGCTGGGCGGCACGCTGGGGCCGGGCGATGCCGCGGGTGCTGCACCGCCCAGCGCCGTCGTGCTGGCCACGCACACCGGCCGACCGCTGGCGGAGGTGTTGCGCGGCGTCATGAAGCGCAGCGACAACGCGCTGGCGCGCCTGATCTACCTGCAGCTGGGCGCGCAGGCGGCCCAGCCGGGCGAGCCCACGCTGGCCGCTGCCGATCGCGTGGTGCGTGGCTGGTTCACGGCGCAGGGGCTGGGCGATGGCGGGCTCGTGCTCGACAACGGCTCCGGCCTGTCGCGCCAGGAGCGCATCAGCGCTGCGCAGTTGGCCGGCTTGCTTCGAGCCAACCAGGCGGGCGCCCAGGCGCCAGAGTTGCTTGCTGCGCTGCCGGTCGCTGGCGTGGACGGCACGCTGTCGCGTCGCCTGAAGGACGGCCCGGCCACGGGCCTGGCGCGTCTCAAGACCGGTACGTTGCGCGATGCGGTGGGGTTAGCTGGCATCGTGCCCGACGCGTCGGGCCGGCCGTGGATCTTTGTCTCGCTGCTCAACGACCCCGAAGCTGCACGAAAGGGGCGCCCGGTGCTGGATGCGCTCGTGGACTGGGTTGCGGTGCAGCGCTGATGGCCTCGCAGCGGTATCGGACATACTACGCAGGCTGACCCTTGCTCTGGTCAGTCGGAGAGCAGGCGCAATGCAGTCGTCACTACGCGCCATTGTCATGGCTGTCGGGTTTCTGTTGTTGGTGGCCGCAGTGATGACGTTCGGCAATCTGGATGACTCCACGACCAGTGCTGTGGGTCCGGCTGTGCTGGGTGTCATTGGGGCATTCATTTTCCTGGTCGGGCTGTTCATGCCCGAGCGAGGGCTTTGGCGCCAGACGGATGCGGACCGAGGTGACGTTGACCTGGGCGGTGCCTCGCTTCCTTATGACGATGGGCACGCCTTGCCCTCCTTGGACGACAGGATTGATGGCAGCTTGTAGCCGTCGACGCCCGGGACGTTGGTGCTCCAGCTCGAACCCCCGGTTAACGGCGCACCATCCGGGCGAGTGGGTGTTGATCGTGGGACAGATCAAGGCGCCAGAGGGTAAGTTCATGAACTGGTACAAGGCCGAGGGCTGCAACCCGCGCTAGACAAGATGCTTTGGGTCGTTGCCAAGAGGTCGCCGGCGGGTTGCCTCAGGTCGAGTAGATGGATTTCTGTTCGACGAAGTCGCCTGACCACCGTTCCGAGCTGGCGTTCTCTCGCCCTCGCGGGCTCAACGCCGCCTGGGAACGGCTGGCGGGTCGGCGGTTGAGCAGGCATGCGAGGCCCATAGGAAGCAAAAGTCGCGTGTCTTCCGTTGATGCCGGCCGAGGCGTGCGGCGCGCGCTCAATGCATGGTGGGTCGAGGCCAGCGATTGTTCCTGTATTCGTCGCGGCGACAGCGCTCACCGACGCGGCCAGCGGTTCAAAGGTGCTCATTGGCGCTGGCCGACGGCGGTTCGTCGCGGGCCGGGTTGGATGAAGGCTCGCCGTTGGGGGCGTCCTGCAATGCCTGGCGAAGCTGATCGCACAGTGTCTGGATCTGCTCGTTCAACTGCTGCGCCTGCGGCGCCAGCGCTGCGGCCTTGGCGTCGGGCGCCGTGACGGCCTGATGCAGCGCCTGCGCCAACTGCGCCACCTGGGCGGCGCCCACCGCCGGTGCAGCCCCGAGCTGGGCGTGGCATACCTCGCGCCAGCGCTGCATCTCTGACGCGTTCAGCAAATCGGGGCAGCCCGCGCTGTACCGGGCGACATAGGCCTGCGCAGCGCGGCGCAACGTGGCCACTCGCCCGGCGACGTTGCGCAATGCCATGTCCACGTCCAGCGCCGGCATGCGGCGCAGCCGTTCGATGAAGGCCGCGTCATCGGCGGCGCTCGCGTCGCCCTGTGCCTCGCCCTGTGCCTCGCCCGGGCCCGCCACCATGGCGTGGGGCGCGGGCAGCCAGCGCAGCAGCGTCGCATACAGCGCGGCGGGCTCCACGGGCTTGGCGATGTGGTCGTTCATGCCGGCCGCGAGGCAGGCGCGTCGGTCCTCGGCGAAGGCGTTGGCGGTCATCGCGATGATGGGCAGCGCGCTGCCGAGTTGCCGGCGGATCTGCCGGCTCGCCTGCAGCCCGTCGGTGCCGGGCATCTGCACGTCCATCAGCACCAGGTCGTACGGGCCTTGTTGCAGAAGGGCCAGGGCCTCGCCGCCATGGCTGGCCACCTCCACGCGCAGGCCAACGGCGCGCAGCAGCTCGCGCGCCACCTCCTGGTTGATCGCGTTGTCCTCGGCGAGCAGCACGCGCTGCCCGGCGTGGTCGCGGCGCAGGCGAAGTTCGGCCTCCAGCGCTTCGTCCGTGCGCACGGCCGTCGCGGCGCGGGATCGCGGCCTGAGCACGCGTAGCAGCGCATCGTGCAGCACGGACGGCGTGATGGGCTTGACCAGCACCGCGTCGAAGCGCGCCTCGCCGGCCCGCCGCCACATCGTCTCGTCGTCATAGGCGGTGGTCATCAGCGCCGGCACGGCCTGCGCGGCGGGCTGCTCGCGCAGCGCACGCAGCGTCTGCACGCCGTCCAGCGGCGCCATGCGCCAGTCCAGCAACATGACGGCGAAGCTGCGGCCCTCGGCGGCTTCGGCTTGTACGCATTGCAGCGCGGCCGTGCCGCTGTCGACCGCCTCGGGCCGCAGGCCCAGCAAGGCGAGGCATTCCGTCAGCGCGACGCGCGACTCCAGCAGGTCGTCGACGACGAGCGCCCGCAGGCCTTGCAGCGCGGGCGTCGGCGTGGGCGCCATCGTTTCGGCGCGGCCCAGCCGTGCGGTGAACCAGAACGTGCTGCCCTCGCCGGGCACGCTGTGCACGCCCGCCTCGCCGCCCATCAGCCGTGCCAGGTGTCGCGTCAGCGCCAGGCCCAGTCCGCTGCCGCCGTGGCGCCGCGCGATCGAGGCGTCAGCCTGCTCGAACGCGCGGAACAGCTCGGCCTGCCGTTCGGCGGTGATGCCCGGGCCGGTGTCGCGCACCTCGAAGCGCGCCAGCAGCCAGTCGTCCTCTTCGTCCTGCAGCTCTGCCTTCAGCCGCACCCAGCCGCGCTCGGTGAACTTGACGGCGTTGGACAGCAGGTTGATGAGCGCCTGGCCCAGCCGCTGGGGATCGCCGCGCAGCCGCGCGGGCAGGTGGTCCGTGTCGAGCACGAGCTCCAGCCCCTTGCTGCGCGCCGTGTCTTCGACAAGGCCGAACGCGGCGGCGAACACCTCGTCGCGGGTGAACTCCACGTCCTCCAGCACCAGCTTGCCGGCCTCGACCTTGGAGATGTCGAGGATGTCGTTGAGCAGCCGCAGCAGGTGCCGCGCGGCGGCGTCGACCTTGGTCAGCCGGTCGCGGATGCCGTCTTCCGTGGCCGTGCGCAGCATCAGGTGCGTCAGCCCGATGATGGCGTTCATCGGCGTGCGGATCTCATGGCTCATGTTGGCCAGGAAGTCGGTCTTGGCGCGATTGGCCGCGTCTGCCGCCGCCTTGGATTCGGCCAGCGCCGCTACCGAATTGGCCAGCTCCGCCTCCTTGCCGATGAGCGCCTGCATGGCCGTCTCGCGCGCCCGCCAGGCGCGCAGCAGCATCAGGTGGAAGGCCAGCGACAGGCCGATGAAGACGAGCACGAACGCGCACACATAGGTGAACTCGCTCCACCACGGCGCCAGCACCTGGTCGAGCGGCAGGCTCACGAGCACGAACAGCGGGTAGCCGCGCAGCTGCCGGTACGCGACGATGCGGTGCACGCCATCGAGCGAGCTGGCCGTGGTGTAGACGGCCTCGGCGCGCCCTTGCGCGAGCGCCTCGCGCGTCTGCGGAGACTCGAAGCGCAGCACCTCCTCGTCGCGGCGCATGAGCACTGCCGGGTGGCGCACGTAGATGCGCCGTTCTTCATCGAAGAGAGCCACCGTGCCGCCGGTGCCGAGCGCGATGGAGCGGAAGGTGTTGGCGATCGCCTCGATGTTCAAGTTCTGGTAGACCACGCCGTCGAAGCGGCCGTCGGCGCGGCGCAGTGCGCGGGCCACCGGCATCACCCAGTCCCCGGTGATGCGCGACTTCAGCGGCAGACCGAAGACGATGCCGGGGGCTGTCGTCGCGGCGATGAAGAACTCGCGGGACGCGACGTTCAGCAGCTGCCCTTTGGGCACGCTGGTGCCGTAGATGACCTGGCCTTGCGCGTTGCTGGCGCGCAGCCCGGTGGTGTCGGGCACCAGGTTCTCGAGCGTGCCGAGCTTGGCGGAGAAGTCGTCCGGCTGGAAGTTGCCGGCGGCGGTGTCGATCCGGTGGCGCTCGGCCGCGCGGGCCAGCGTGCGGTCGATGACGTCGACGCGGCTTCGCAGCGAACTCTCCAGCGCCAGGGACAGGCTGGCCACCTGCGTCTGCGCAGACGCGATGGCGCTTTGGTAGCTCTGCCACAGCGAGAAAGCTGCCAGCGCGAGCACGGCGGCCAGGCTGCCGGCCAGCGACAGACCCAGGCGCCCGGTCACGACCTCCCTGAAGAGCCGTGAGCCAGAACGGTCAACGGACATGACGGCCCCCCTGCGTTGTCGCAGTGTTGCCGTTTCATTCTAGGAGGCTGTGGGGCTATGACACTGCGGCGCCCAGGAGGCGGAGGGTGCCGGCGTCAGCATCCATCTCGGCGACGGCGCCGACCGGCACGGTCAGCTGGCGGCGGATGTGGCCGATGGCCGCGCCGCGATACACCGGCACGTTCAGCGGCAGGAAGTAGTCGTCGAACACTTCGTCCAGCGTCAGGCTGCCATAGCCTTCGCCGGGGTCGCACTTGGTGAAGCGGCCCAGCACGACGCCGGCCAGCCCGTTGAAGGCGCCGGCCAGCCGCAGCGTGCAGAGGCTGCGGTCGAGGGCGTAGATGTACTCGTTGACGTCCTCCAGGAACAGCAGCGCGCCCCGGCAGTCGGGAAAGTAGGCCGAGCCGGCCAGCGAGGCCAGCACGGTGAGGTTGCCGCCGACGAGCCGGCCCTGCGCACGGCCGCCGCGCAGCGTGGCGATGCGTTCGTCGCGTTGCACGAGGCCGTCGCCAGCGGACGGAACCGGGTTGCGCAGCAGCGCGGCCTCGGCGTTCATCGCCACCGCCTTGAAGCTCTGCACGGCATAGTCATTCCACTCGGAGCTGGCGACCGGGCTGTGGAAAGTGATCAGGCCGGTCTGGCGGTGGATGGCGTTGACGAGGCTGGTCAGGTCGCTGAAGCCGCCGAAGAACTTCGGTCGACGGCGGATGAGGTCGTAGTCCAGCTTGTCGACGATGCGGCCGCAGCCGGAGCCGCCTTTCAGCGCCAGGATGCCGGCGACGCTGTCGTCCGCGAACATGGCGTTGATGTCGCCGGCGCGCTGCGCATCGGTGCCGGCAAACGGGCCGCGCCGCGCGGCGACATGCTCGCCTGGCTTGACCTTGAAGCCCAGCGCCTGCAGCGCTTCGATCGCCAGCTGCAGCGGCTCGCGCTCGAAGGTCGCGTTGGCGGGGCTGACGAGGCCCAGCGTGTCGCCGGGCCGCAGCCGGCGTGCACGCAGCGTGCCGTTCTGAGCCGGGGTGGGCGAGGCGGCCAGCAGGCTGGCGGCCGCGGCGGTGAGTTGCAGGAGTCGTCGGCGTGGGGTGTTCATGGGGGTCACAGGTCGATGTCGCGCATGCCCGGGCGCCCGGGCGGGTGTGGGGCGCTGGGGCGGCTATGTTGCTTGATTCGCGAGCGGGTGGCCGTGCATGGCCTGGCCGGTGCCGGCGACCGGGCATCGACGGGGAGTTCCGTGCTTGAGGTGAAATCGGGGCATGACGGAATCCGACCTGCCCCCACTGCCCACCATGGCGCCCGGCCGCTATCGCCACTACAAGGGCGGCGAGTACGAGGTGCTCGCCGTTGCGCGGCACAGCGAGACGCTGGAGCCACAGGTGGTCTACCGGCCGCTCTACAACGACACCGGCTGGTGGGTGCGGCCTTACGACATGTTCACCGGCACGCTGGAGGTGGACGGCGTGCTCAGGTTGCGCTTCGAGCGGCTGGCCGGATGAACCTCGCCCTGGAGTCCCCCGACCAGCCCGAGGTCATCGCGCTCATCGAGGCGCTCGACGCCTATCAGGACCGCCTCTACCCGCCCGAGAGCCGCCATGCGCTGGATCTGCGCGTGCTGGTGCAGCCGCATGTGCTGTTCGCCGTGGCGCGTGACGTGCACGGCGCGGCGGTGGGCTGTGGCGCGGTGGTCCTGCAGGCGTCGGCGGGCGAGCTCAAGCGCATGTACGTCAGCCCGGCCGCGCGGGGGCAAGGCGTGGGCCGGCGCCTGATCGAGCGTCTGGCGCACGAGGCGCTGCAGCGTGGGTGCCGGGTGTTGCGGCTGGAGACCGGGCCCTACCAGCCCGAGGCGCTGGGCCTGTACGCGGCCTGCGGCTTCGCGCGCCGCGGGCCGTTCGGGGCTTACGCCGACGACCCGCTGAGCGTGTTCATGGAGAAGGCA
>JACCDO010054648.1_pt1 | contig 14913 bp, 11 predicted proteins | sample 7446101 | NCBI WGS metagenome assembly JACCDO01 (sample SAMN15323440, study PRJNA562643) | freshwater metagenome | isolation source: river surface water | place: USA:Blue River Watershed | collected 2017-08-16
AACTACATCTGCAAATATTAATGTTGCAAACGCTGCTACATCAGCTGCACACTACTTGCATTTCTCACCATTTGCAACAGGCTCTGGCTTAGCAACATCAAGTGACACAGATCTTTCTTACAATCCATCTACAAATACTTTGACAGTTCCAACTGTTTCAGCTGCTGTAACTGGAAATGTAACTGGTAACTTGACAGGTTTTGCAACTACAGCTTATAATGTCAATTCTGTTTCAGCAACTACAAGTGCAACTCACTATGTATTGTTCTCTCCAGTAAATGGTGGATCTGGTATTGCTGTTTCTTCAGATGCAACTCTTATTTACAATCCTTCAACAGATGTACTTACTGCAACTCAATTTACAGGTACATTAGCTGGATATGCAACCACTGCAACAAACTTGAATGTTGTTAATGCTACTACAAATGCAAACCACTTCATTCACTTCTCACCTGTTGCTACAGGAACAGGTATAGCAACATCAAGTGATACCAGTTTGTATTGGAATCCAAGTACTGATACATTATATGCAACTAATATTGTTGGTACAGTTACAGGTACTATCGCAGGTATTGCTCAAACAGCTGCAAACTTAAATGTTGCTGATTCTACCACAAATGCAACACATTATATCTTGTTCTCCCAAACCGCTACAGGTGGTGGTGTTGCAGTTTCATCAGACACATCCCTTACAATCAATCCTTCTACAAATGCTTTCTCTGTTGGATCAGGTAGTGTCACTGCAAACAGTGTAAGAATTGGAAATAGTGCAAATACTGTAGATACTTCTTCAGGAAACTTAACTTTAGATTCAAATGGCGGACAAACAAACATTAATGATAATGTTGTTATTTCCGGAAACCTTACTGTTCAAGGTTCTACAATCACTGTTGATTCTACAGTTTCTACAATAGTTGATCCTGTCATTGTTATTGGTTCTGGTGTAGGTGGAACTCACTCTACTTTAGACAACAACCAAGACAGAGGTATTGAGTTCCGATGGTCTAATTCTGGAACTGCCACTACTGGTTTCTTTGGATTCAATGATACAGATGGTAAGTTTAGATTTATTCCTAATGCTTCTATAACATCTGCAAATGTTTATTCAGGAACAGTTGGTACTGCAGTCTTTGCAACTGTTGAAGCTGCATTATCAGGAAACGCTTCAGGTACAGCAGCTACTTACACTAACTTCTATGGAACTCTTGTTGGTAATGTTAGTGGAACAGCAACAACAGCAACAAATGTTTATATAGCTGCAGGCGCTAATAACGCAAACCACGCTGTTGTCTTCTCATTGAATGCTACTGGAGCTGGTGTTGCATTATCTACAGATGGACAGTTATTATATAACCCATCAACAGACACTCTTACAGCAACTACAGTTTCTGCAAGTTTGACAGGTAATGTAACTGGTACTGCAACAACAGCAACTAACTTACAAGTTGCTAACGCAAATGCTGCTGCTGCTCACTACATTCATTTCTCACCTGTTGCTACTGGTTCAGGTGTTGCAACATCTACTGATACAGATCTTTCTTATAATCCATCTACAAATGTATTGACTGTTTCGTCAGTTTCTGCAAATGTTACTGGTAACTTGACAGGGAATGTTACTGGAACTGCCACTACTGCAACAAACCTATATATTGCTGGTGCATCTACAAATGCAACACACTATATTACTTTTGCACCATTTGCGTCTGGTGTAGGTATTGCAACCTCTACAGATACAGATCTTACTTACAATCCTTCAACAAATACTCTTACAGCTACAAACGTTTCAGCTACATTCTCCGGTAACCTTACAGGTAATGTAACTGGAAATGTAACTGGATTTGCTGGAACTGCTTATAATGTAAACTCAGTATCAGCAGCCACCAATGCATCACACTTCTTATTATTCTCACCTGTAAATGGTGGTTCTGGAGTTGCAGTTTCTTCTGACGCTCAACTTACCTATAACCCATCTACTGATACATTGTCAGCAACAAATATGTCTGCTACATTCTCAGGAAATGTTACTGGTAACTTGACAGGTAATGTAACAGGTACAGCCACAACATCTACTAACCTTCATGTAGTTAATGCATCAACAGCTGCTGCTCACTACATCCACTTCTCACCAGTGGCAACAGGAACTGGTATAGCAACTTCAACAGATACAGATCTTTCTTACAACCCATCAACAAATGTGTTGACAGTTTCTTCTGTCTCTGCAAACTTAACTGGTAATGTTACAGGAAACGTAACTGGATTTGCTACTACATCTTATAATGTCAATGCCGTTTCTGCTGCAACCAATGCTACTCACTATGTATTATTTGCTCCTGTAAATGGTGGATCAGGAGTTGCAGTATCATCTGATGCACAGCTTACATATAATCCATCAACAGATACATTGTCTGCAACATCATTCTCTGGAGCATTTACTGGAAATGCTGCTACAGCAACAACAGCTGCTAACATTAATGTTGTTAATGCTGCAGCTGCTACATCTCATTACTTGTTATTCTCTCCATTAGCAACTGGTTCTGGATTAGCGGTTTCTACTGATTCAACATTATCTTATGTACCAAGCACTGATACCCTTACTGTATCAAATATTGGGCCTCACACAGTTACAAGTGCAAGTACTCTTACAAATGGTACTTATTTGACAATCACAACTGCAGCAGGAGATGATTCTTCAACATCAGACTACTTCATAAGAGGATTGACATCAGGGTCTACATCTAAATTCTCTATCGATGCAAATGGTAACTTGAGAGCTACAACCAAAAGCTTTGATATTGAGCACCCAACTAAACCAGGTATGAGACTTGTATACGGTGTTCTTGAAGGTCCTGAGCACGGTGTATATCATAGAGGAACTGTTGAAGGTAAAGGCCAACTTATGATTGAGCTTCCTGAATACTGGAGTAAGTTAGTGAATGAAGACTATACAGTAACGCTTACACCTTATGGAAACTATGGTGTACATATTGTAGAAAAATCACTCAATTCATTTATAATAACAGTATCTGGAAATCCATTTACAAAGAAATTCAAACATATCAAAGTTGATTACCTAGTACATGGTTCAAGAAAAGACGCTCCTCTTATCATCGAACAACCAGAATAAAAAATAATAAAGGAGGTGGCAAAAACCCACCTCCTTTATTGGTAGGAAACAAGCATGCATAAGTTCAGGATACTTCAAGCAAGCAACTTAAATGTAGCTTGGTTAGTTATTGAAGAAGGCAATATCAATATAGAAACAGGCATAAGATTTATGTACTGTTTATATGATTATGATATGAACACTTTAGAAAGAAGAGTGTATCAAATTAATGGTAATGATTTTGCTAACATTGGAACTAGTAATAAAGATACGAGAATTGCAATACTGGAGCTTTTGCTTGAGACATTAAATGCAGTTATAGTTAAGGAATAAATTTAGTGGCAACAGATGTCATTATAGACCCAACAAGTGGACAAATATACTGGAACGATAGTGCGGGTTCTCCACAATCAATTTCAATTAAGGGTGATGCTCAAAATGAAATTGCTGTAGTTGGGTATTCCGGATCATTTTCCCCAGGGTCCTCTCCTGCAGGTGCAGCTACATTAGCTAAATTCAATGACAATGCTGGAACTTCTTTGTTTGTTCCTGGCACTAATGGTTTTGATTTAGGATCTGCTACTTTAAGATGGAATACATACTCTACTAACGCTAATCTTTCTGGAACGTTAGTAGTAGCTGACTCAACAATATCCAATTCATTAATTACAGGTTCAGTTAGATTCAATGGTGGTATTGCTATTTCAGGTAATGCATCTATTGGTCAAAGTTTAAACTTTTACAACTCAGTAAATGCTAACTATGTTGGTTTTAAAGCAGGATCAACAGCAGCAAATACAATTTACACTCTTCCAACAGGTTATCCAGGAACAGGAACTTCAGTATTACAATCTGACACTTCAGGAACACTAACTTGGGTTGCAATGGCTACAGGTTCAGGTTCAGGTTTAGCGACAACCGCAACCAATATATACATTGCTACACTAGGTAATCCAAACTCATTTCATCCTGTCTTAATGACTCCAGCTCAATCATCAGCTGGTTCTGCTGTTTCTGCTAATGGTACTGTTGTTTATAATCCTTCAACTGACATACTCTACACTCCAGGTTTAGCAGTAACTTCTGGTGTAGATTCCAGTAGTACAATAACTGGAGCTCTACAAGTAAGAGGTGGTATTGGTGTAACAGGAACAGGATATTTTGATGTTGTCAGAACAAGAGCAATAGTTACAACTGGTGATGTAACTATTGCTGGTAACTTAGCAGTAAACGGATCTACTATTGATTTTGGCAATGCAACAACAGACTCTATTTCATTTATTGGTAGAGTTGATACTGATGTTTTGCCTATTTCTGATAATTTGTATGATTTAGGAAATAATTCTTTAGGTTGGAAAAATTTCAGAGTTTCTGGTGTAGGAACAGTTGTAAGTACAAATACAACTCAAATTAAAGTAACTGACAACTCCTTAGCAAATTATTCTGGATTTAAATTTACAGGTTCTGGTCAAACTGTATATACTCTTCCATCTGCATCTCCTACAGCTATTGGTTCATCTTTTTTATCATCAGCTTTAGATGGAACTATGGCTTGGGTTGCTCCACCATCTGGTGGTGGAGGCACACCCGGAGGAACAGACACATCTATCCAATTTAATGATTCTTCTTCATTTGGAGGAACTGCATTAGGATTTTATTTCACAAAAGCAACACACACAGTTTCAATTGGTTCTACTGCTCAAGTTGCATTGACTGCAATTGGATTGCAATTGCATAATAATAATGCTTCTTCTATATCTCAAACTCAAAGATGGTCTCCTGCACTTGAATTTATGGGCAGATCATTTACGCCTACTGGAAGTGTTGACTATAGAGTAAGATTCTTAAATGAGATTCAAACATCTACAAATACTTATGCTCAAAAGTTAATATGGAAATTTTCTTATGACACAGGTGTAGCTTCTTACACTAATTCAATCTTTGTTCTAAATTCTCAAAATGGTGTAGGTATAGGAGCAACAGATGCAACTAATATCAACTACCTTAAAACCAGTAGTGCACAAGCTACAGATTTAGCGTATACATTACCTAGTGCATATCCTTCAGGCACTGGTACTTCATATCTATCAGCAAGTACCACTGGAGCTATGGCTTGGGTTGCTGCTCCCTCTGGCGGTGGTGGAACTCCAGGTGGTTCTACAAAACAAATCCAATATAATAGCTCTTCAACTTTTGCTGGAGCTGCTGGATTTGAATATACAACAGGCGGAATTGCTAATACTGTATCTCATTTTGCTGCTTCAGGGACAGGATATACATCAGGAATGTGGATTCATTCTATCAATGGATCTACTACAAGAGTTGGTATAGGCCTTTCAAATCCACAATTTGAACTTGAAATTAATGGAGAAATATCTGCAACAAATAAAAGTTTCGTAATTGATCACCCAACAAAAGAAGGTATGAAACTTCGCTATGGTTCATTGGAAGGACCTGAAAACGGAGTGTATGTAAGAGGAGTACTTATTGGTGAAAATGTCATTGAAACACCAGATTATTGGGTTGGATTAGTGGATCCTGATACTTTCACTGTTAATCTAACACCTATTGGCAAATATTCACAACTTTATGTTGAAAAAATAGAAGATTACAAGGTTTATATACAAACAACAAGCGCTTATCCTATACATTGTTTCTTTACTATTTGGGCAGAGAGAAAAGATATTCCAAAACTTGTTACGGAGTATTAAATGGGACAAAAATACAATTCTTCCATCCCTTTGCAAGGTTTAAAATTCTTATATGACTTTGGTAACCCTAGATCGTATCCAGGGTCTGGACTTACACTTTACAATTTAGTTGGGAAAGATCATTTAACAGCTGATGGAGGACCTGGCTATGCTTCAGTAGGTTATAGTTCTTATGCTTATTGTGATGGTTCTCAATTATTTTCAAACAATAATCTTCAAAATACTTTGCCTTTGCAAGGTCCTCTTTCTTTTTCAATTGTTTACACACCAGTTTCACTTGCAGGTACTAAACAAAATTATTTTGCATTGGGAGATTCAACAGGAACCAATCAATTACAATATGGTATTCCTAGCACAATAAGTCCAGTTTCTTCAATATTTAAGGGTGGAGGAACACCCTCAACAATCACCACGCATACATTTGCAGGTTTAGGAACTGTAATCCATTTAACTTACACAGTTGATGGTTCTAATAATTCAAAAGTTTATGTAAATGGTGCTTTAGCTAACACAGCCACCACTGCATTAGCAACAGGAACAGCAACCAAGTTATTTATCAATAGCAATGTAGGGTATGCAGATGCTGGTGATTCTGCATATTACTGGATGGGAATATGGGACAGAGTTTTAAGTGAAAAAGAAATAGTAGAAGTTTGGCAGTCTTTCAAAAAAAGATGGGGATTTGAATCAGGATCAGGTTTCACTGCTGGCACTCCTTCTCCTCTAGCTTACGGAACACAAGTAACAAACTTAAATTACACTTACGCAACACAATCTTTCACAAATACAGTTGATACTACAATAAGATATTCAAATAATGACCTTACTGCAACTGAATTTTATATATCTAACTATGGAATATCTTATGGAAATGTAGCAGGATCAGCATCTACTTTATTTTTACCCTTCACTGCAAATGAAAATATGACTTTAGACACAATTGCAATAAATGTGTATCAGCAAAACAATGCTTCAAACGAGCCTATTGCATTCTTTGTGTCAGAAGATTCTGGAAATTTCTCTCCAACTACAACGAACGTTAGGGGATATACAAGAAATAAAGTTCCAGTAGGTGGCAGTACATTTAACTTTTTAAGACCATCTATGGGCGGTATTGCAATTACTGCTAATAAATTATATTGGCTTGGTGTTTCTTCTGCTGGAAGTACAGGGAGTGTTACAGGTCAAATTGTAGCAGGCTCAACGCAAAAGAACTTTTATATATATGGATGGGATACAGTAGGTAAAAATCATAGTGCTGGAACTGCATTAACGGGAACATGGGGACCTACATATGGATTTTTTCTTATTAATTCAAATGGAAAAATCTATGGTAAAAGACAAACTCCTGTTGCATCTGGTAGTGCATATGTAATTGATTCAACAGCAGAAATAGGCATATCATTATATATGCCAGCAAATCATCCGAGTGTAAGACTTTCAAGATTTTCTATCCCACTTGTTTATGTTGGAACAGGAACAACATTTTATGTAAACTTACGCGACAATACTGGAAATTTGCTTTCTACAAATGCATTTGATAGAAAAACTTATGTTACTAATAATGGTTTAGGTGCTTTGCAATTTTCTACTTTTGCAACAATTGACTTACAAACTCCTTACTATTTGCACGGAAGTAAATATTATTTTATTGGTATTGCAGGAGATGGTGTTACTTGTCCTATTTCATACAAATCATCTGTTGGTGTTGGACAAACTGATCTTTACAATATACCAGGATTGGGAATTACATGGATACCTGCTTCTTACACCTCGGGAAATGGAATTGTCAATGATGGAAGCTACACAACTATGTTTTCAATGACATTTGACAAAATTGGATATGAAAATGCCACAGGGCTTCAGGTTATGCAATAATGGCAATTACTGTTACTACTAATTTACATTTTGGCACTGGTTTTATAGGCACAAGAGCTGCTCCCACTACATCTGTAGCAAGAATTACCCAAGGTGTTGCAGCTTCAAGTGGCTTTGGGATTTTAATTACACCACCAGTGACAGGAACCATCACGGATCTTTCTCTTTATGCTTCTGCCATTGCAACACCTGTAACGAATTTAGACGTTGGTATAATGGGCCTATCTGCTTTTGGTAACACTTATTACAAAGCCGATGATGTTTTTATAAGCAGCAATTCAGTTTCAATTGGTACTACTGGATGGAATGATTTCACTCTTACAACAGGAGTAGGTGTATCTGCATTTAGTTCTTATTATTTAGTAGCAAAAAAAAGTGGCTCTTACACCGGAGATGCTTATTTCCAGATTACAAATCTTCAAGCTACTACAAATAACCACCATAAATATTCTTCTTACGATTTGTACAATTCTTCTACTGGTTGGCAAACTCCAACAAATAGTTATTTACTTGGATATGCATATAAAATCAATTCAAAATGGTATGGACCCCCAACTCACGGAGCAGGATTTACACAACTTCCTGTAGTTACTAACACAAATGAAAATGGTTTTTCTTTTCAACTTAATAGTGGTCATCCAGATGTGAGAGTTTATTCTTTCTGGATGTCGATAGGAAATTGGAATAGAGAAAGTTATCAATCTCTCAAAGTATACAATTCATCTGGAACATTAATTTGCACCTTTGACACTTCTCCCTGTGATGGACTTACTTCCTTGACAGCATTTCCTTCTGGGTCATTCGCAATTAACAGATCAGGAACAGAATGTTGGCTGCAAGCTGGACAAAAATATTATTTTATGAATGGTCTGACTGCTACTCCTACATACGGGACTAGTATGAGAAGTTATGTAAATAACATAGATTCTAACAAAAAAGAATTATTATCAAATGCTTACACTGTTTATACTGCAAGCAAAGTGTCAGGAGTATTTAGCGAGGATACAACTACGATGCCTGATTTTGGAATTACTATCGATGCTATTAGGTATTAGTCATATAAATAAGGTATTAAATTATGGGAAGTGGTGTAGGTCCTAGAGTATATGGTATTGAATCAGTTTCTGTTAAACTTGATTTAGGCAACAAATTTGCTTATTCAGGCTCAGGAAATACTTCAATTAGTATTGATAAAACAAAATTACTGAGTAGTAGTGTTACATTCACTGATTCAAACAGTGCAAGCTATTATACATTTGGTGGAGCTGGTATTGTAACTTCATCCTCATTGGTAGGTATATCTGGAGCTAACTCTAGAACTTTGAGTGCTTGGGTTTATTTAACATCTGCTACGAACCAAGCAGTATTAAGTTTTGGCGCAAATGGAACAGGTACAGGTTTCAGTTTGGAAACAACAAACACTGTATGGAAATTAGGATATGGAAATTCAGGTCTAGCTACTACAATTACATATTCTTTGAACACTTGGTATCACGTTGTTTATGTAGGTGAATCTTCAAGCTCAAATTCACTTAATTTGAAATTATATGTAAACGGCTACTTAAAACATTCTGTTTCAGCTTCATCTATTAATACTACTAATACAACATTGAAAATAGGTACAGATCCTTCAGGTGTATTGAAATTAAATGGAAGAGTATCTGTAGCAACTAGTTACAAAAGAGCTTTGTCATCTAGTGAAATATTGTCGAATTATTTATGTAAAAAATCAAGGTATGGATTATAAAAAATGGGACAAAGAGGTGGACCAGATATACCAATAGATAATAATGTTTTTTTAATTGATAGCAAAAATCCAAGATCAAGCATCAGTTCATTAATTTCATTAATTTCAAATGCTACTGCAACTGTAACTGGTACTACTATATCTGGAACAGGATACACAGTTGCATTTACTTTTAGTTCATCGACAAATAATATTAATTTTTCAGATTTATCTTTTTTAAAATTGACAAGTCAATTATCAATATCATCTTGGATTTATCCATACTCTTTTGGTGGCGTAAACTCTGGAAGAATTTACGATAAGTTTAAGACAACAGTTCCACAATCAGGTTATGCTTTATGGGTGGATAATAATACAGGCACTAATGCAATTGCTTTCGGAACGGGATGGTCTGTTAGTACTTCGGTAGCAAGAATTAATAATGCCATAACCCTGAATACTTGGCAACACGTAGCATTAACATTTAGTGGAACAGCTTGTACATTTTATATAAACGGATCGTCGATAGGCACAAGTACAGGTTTAGTTGCACCAGTAAGTGGAACACAAAATGCAATTGTTGGAAATAATACAGGAAATACAAACTATTTTGACGGAAAAATTGACAATTTATCAATATATTCAAGAAGCTTAACAGCATCTGAAATTCTTAAAGTATACAATGCTACAAAATCAAGATATGGTTTATAAAAATATTTTATAATATAAGAGAAATAAAATGGCAAATTCAGATAAAAACATAAGAATAACTGGTAACAAGAATACAGCAACTGGAATTTTTCCTAAAATTGTTTTTACTGGAGCCGCTGCTGGATCATCAATAATTACCTTAGAAGTTCTAGATGATAATACTTTATCATTCACTAGTAATGAAGGTCAAGTTTTTTCATTAGACTCAAACCTAAGTGTTGGAACTATATGGTCAGTAAATGATATTTCAGGTGTACCTTTACTCAGAGCAAGCGCTGGAGCTACTATAGGTATTGCTGAGTTTTCTGGAAATGTTGGTGTTGGGGAATCAAATCCATTAAGTAAATTAAGTGTCAGAGGTGCCTTTGGTATAGGAAGCACAACTACAACTAATTACAGTGTATTTCAATTTCCATCTGCTGGTTCAGGACAAGCATATATTTTACCAAGTGCTTATCCTGGAGCTGGCACTTCAGTACTTCAATCCGATACATCAGGTAACTTAACTTGGGTTGGTATGTCCGCTGGTAGCCCTGGTGGTTCAGGAACAGTTTACGCTGGAACTGCGGGAAGTGTAGCATATTACCCTGCAAGTGGAACTGGTGTAACTGGTACTAGTTTAATCCAGATAGCAAGTTCGGGAACTGCAGTGTCTTTTTATTCTCATATCGATGCTAAAACTGGAAATGACTTAAGACTTTGGAACTCAGGTGACACATTCTATACTGCCTTTCAAGCAGGAAACAACTCGGCATCTTACAATTTAATTTTACCTACTGCACCTGTTGGAGTAGGGTATTCAGTTATGTTGGTTGATACATCTGGAAATATGTATTTTGTCCCTGCTGAAGGTGGATTGGCATACACTTCTCCTACAGGGAATAGACCTGTGTTACGCCAAAGGCAAAATCACCACATTTGGTTTGCAGCAGGATATACTCCACCAGCAGCAGGACCTGATTCAGTAATTTACCAGATACCTGATTTGTATATAGATGGCACATCAGATGTAACTTATCAACTTGAAGCATTTTATATAAGGGTGGAAACTCCTTCGGCTAGTCCATCAAGAATACAAGTAGAAAAATCTTCTACCAGAACAGGAGCATTTACTTTAGCTGCGACAGGTTCAAGTTTAGTTGGCGGTTTAGGCTTGACAATTTCTGGAGCTGGTATATACATTACAAATGTAACAACTTTTGGTTCTGGAATTCTTGTTACATCTGGTGATTTATTGAGATTGAATTGGACATTACTCAATGCCACTCACGCTAATTTTTCAGTACAATTAACATTAGCTGAAATTTAATTATGAAAACTTGTGTAGTTAGAAGAAGATTTTGGGCAACTGAAGCAGATAATACAACTGTATCAGTTGAATTAGAACCTGGATTCGGCACTCCAAAAGCTGCTATGGTTATATATGCAGAAAATAACGCTAATACAGATTCCTTTGATACATCTTTAGCCTATAAAAACTTTGGTATAGGATTTTCAGATGGCACTAATGAGATGTGTGTAAATATAACACTGAGAGATGCTCAAGGTACATCTGATACGCAAAGATCTCATTATTCAACTAGGTTTATAAATGCAGTTATATCTTCTTTAGGTACAGTTTATTATAGAGTTGACACTGTAACATTTGCTCAAGATAAAATTAACTTAACTTTTGCTAACTCTACCCCTCAAACTGATGGTCATTTGGAAGCATTGTTTTGGGTTATTTCTGGGGATGATGTTTCAGCTGCAGTGGGCTATTCCTCATATAGCTCAACTGATGGTACATCTAGAGTTTACTCTGGTTTATCTTTTCAACCTGATATTGTTTTTATTTCTGGTTGTTATAATACATTAAATCAAACACAATCTGCTGATGCTATAATTTCATTAGGTGTTGCTAAAAGAGTATCTAATCAACAAGTTGGTACTGCTTGGTGGCAAGATGATGGTGTTACTACTATATCTACAGCTACACGTATATCAGACACTTTGGTTAATTCATATGTTTCTTCAACAACTGGTGTAGTATCTGCAACTATTGGAAGTTACACAGCCAATGGCTGGTCTATGACAAACACGGGTACATTTGCAGCAAATATAGTTTATAATTTTTTAGCAATTAAAACTGCAGACCCAGCAAATGATTTTGCATTAGTTGACAATTTTAACACATACACTGGAACTGGTAGAACATTTGTTGGATTAGGTGTTTCCGGATTTCCCGCTGACACATTGTTTGGAAATCTAACTTATTCTTCTACAAGAAATGCCATACAAACTTCGAGTACTACGGGTGCCGATGCATTAACTTTTTTTGCTGGTACTGCCACTTCATATTCTAAATTATATAATGGCACAGGTAGTATTACTTATAGTACAGGATCTGCTACAGTTACTGGCTCAGGCACTAGTTTTTGGTATTTTTATCCAGGTGTAAAGTTATATACTCCTGAAGGATTAGATATAGGCCAAGTTTCTACAGTTGCCAGTGCTACATCTTTAACATTGACTGCAAATGCATTACTAAATGGCACAACACAACCATTTACTCATAGCAACCATAGACAATATGCAATTTCTTTAACAGAAGACGATGGAGGCACGACAACAGTTGCTAGCACATTAATATCATCTAGTATGTTTACAATCCCAGATGCTACTACTGTTCAATTTCAAGGCTATTTAGATACTCCTAGCACATCTCCAGGATTTTATTACAATGTAACAAACTCTGATGCAACCTCTAGATTTGGATGGGTATTGGCAGCAAATGATAGAACGAATCAAAATAGAAGAAGAGGTAAAATGACATAGTGTTTATCTCTGCTGTTCAATTAAATTTGAAACATTGTTTTTCAAAAAAACAATTTCAAGATTACATTGAAAAACAAGTATTCCACAATTTACTTGTTATGCCTGATATCATTTGCTTCCCAGAAAACATCAATTATTGTTTATTATTTGCAAAAAAAGAAAAGATTAAGCCTCTTTCAATAAAATCATCATTTGAAAATTTATTTGATAAATTTATTTCAAAATTAGATTTATCTTTCATTTTCAGATTTCTGAATGTAAAAAATCAAGAGAACATCATTCTTGATGTTATGAGTAGTTTAGCTCATAAATATAATGTTCACATTATTACTGGAACTTATTATGAAAAAAGACCAGATGGCATTTACAATAGTTTAGCAATTATAGATAATAATGGTGAAATTTTAGGTACAGCTTCAAAAAAAGATCTTGTTGGATTTGAAAAAGCTTTGAGATTACAAACACAACACGATCCAGTTGTTATTGAAACAAGACTTGGAGAAATTGGTCTTTGCGTTTGTTATGACATAAATGATTCTTATTATATAAGCAAATTTAAAAAAGAAGGAGCAAATATATTGTTCGCTCCTTCAAATGGATGGCGACTTTTCCCTGGATATCCTTTTGATTATAAAAAAGAAACACCTCAAATAGATAGGGCTAAAGAAAATGGCTTTAGTATTGTTCGTCCATACTGTTGTGGGTGGATGTTTCCTTTATATTTTCAAGGACATACGCAAATAGTAGATGCTCTTGGAAATGTAGTTGCTAAATCTTACACAAGAAATAAAACTGAAATAGTTACAGCAGAATTAGTAAGGTAAACGAACAACACCACCAAATAAACCAAGAGATGAGATACTTCTTTGTTTCATATAAACACCTTGCCCATCTCTATCAACAACATCTCTTAATCCAGAGGATGTATTGCCTTCAACAGTCTTAAAATCATTATTAGATTTAGCATCAACAACAATTCCAGTATGAGCAATTCTTCCTTTAGCAGCAAAGAAATAAAATACAATATCTCCTTCTTGAATTCTTTCTCTTCCTAATTCAAGATCAGCTCTTCTAATCCACCAACTTTTCTTTTTACCCCAATCTGAAAATAAAACTGTGCTTCCTGTTCTAGGCATTTCATTTGGGATAGTTAAGGCTAATGAATGTGCAGCTTTTATCAATCTTAAAACTATAAAAGCCATACACCAAGGATTTCCAGGACCAAGACCAACTGCAGAAAGATATCGCTCTACAAAAGTACCTGCATTAGCACCATCTTCTCTAACACTTAAAACTTCTTTAGCGCAAGCATCTTTAGCAGCTTTCTTGCTTATTGGCCCTGGAGTTTTAACTGCTAAGCTATTAAAATCATTAAACTTGTCAGTTGATAATAACTTCCAAAAAAATTGTTTTATAGGATTCATTTTGTTTTATTCTCCTGATGCAAAACTTCTTTGTACTCATCATTCATATCTTTATTAGGCTTGAGTTCTTTAACTTCAAATCCGGGAATCTTATCTAAAAATTTCATTAAATCAAGACATTCTTTTCCAGATGTACCTTTAGGCTCAACAGTTACTTTGCCAGTTTTATCTATCTTGATATTTAGTTCTACTTCTTTTGCCATTAGATTAATTTTCTTGCAACTATTTCCATTTCGGACATAGTTTGTTTTAAGAAATCCTCATCATTAACGTTTACTTTTATCTTAAATCCATTTTTAGCTAAAGCTTTTTCAATAGCAACTTTGACATAAGCTTGGATTATTCTTTGATCCATCTTTTTAGCTTTGTCATATTCAGAACAAATAAAATCATATTTTTCTTCAGTGCTATTCCATAAGAAGCCAATATCATTTGAAGCCCCAGTAAACTTATTGATTTGTAGTTTAGAAATTATAATATTAGCTGTTTCTTTTCTTTCGTCGCCTCTATATCCAGTAAGATTTTTAGGTTCAACAAAAACTT
>JACCDO011619792.1_pt1 | contig 14913 bp, 31 predicted proteins | sample 7446101 | NCBI WGS metagenome assembly JACCDO01 (sample SAMN15323440, study PRJNA562643) | freshwater metagenome | isolation source: river surface water | place: USA:Blue River Watershed | collected 2017-08-16
GATAAATAATCTTGTGATTTTCCAAATTTTCATACTACAAATATAATAAATAATTTTTAAAATAAAATAATATAAGTATATTTGTGAAATGTTAAAAGAAGAATTTATTGATTTCTTACTAAAAATCGGATTTACTAGAAATTGGCAAACAATGGATAGTTATTCAATTAATACTGATACAGATCATAATGTTCACTCGGAATCTATGGACTCGATTGTGGTAACCATAGAAGAGAATAAATTAAATTTGTCTACACGTAACATTTCATTAAATGGCATGAAAGGTAAACATTTAGCTCAATATGATTTAGAAAAATTTGATGAAAAATCAAAAATGAAATTCTTAATTAAGATAGCGAGATCATTTGAAGAAATACCAGAATCATTAAAACCTTATCTAAGAGACATTAAACTAAAAAAAATATTAGACGATTATGAAGGAATATAACGAATCAACATACCAAAACATATTGTCATATTCAACTGAATATATGCAAGAAATTCTAAATCAATTTCGATGTAGAATTTGTGATGAATTACATTTAGAATCTGATAATTTTGGTCACCTTGACTACTATACAAATTCTAATTTTATATGCGATAGTTGTGAAAAAAATAAAAAAAGAAATTCAAAAATTGAAAATATATTAAATGACACTAAATAAAATTTGGGAGTATGTGAACTCTAATAAAGAAGAATTAAGAAAACTAGGAATTAAATTTAACAAACACGAAAAAAACCACGGAGATGAATATCTAAATGAAAGTGGAGTATCATACTTTTTCAAAATATTTGGTGATCAGTATGAAGTAGGGTATCTGTATATAACAGAAGATAATGATGATTGGGCTCAAGCTGAATGTTATGAGTTAACTACAAATCTAATTTAAGAGATTATACTATCAATCAAATAGTTTAACAAATCTAATAGACCATCTAATTGGTCAGCCTTATAAAAGTCTTCGTCTTCTCCTTCAATTTGTTTTCTAACACTGTTGAAAAATACCCAGAACCACTCATCTTCTGACTTCACAATAGAAATACTCCATAAAACTTTATGTGGACCTTCAGTCGTTACTCTTTCTAATCTCACTGAAGTACCAAACGACCAGTTTATTAATCTTAATTTATGTTTGTCAGCCAACTCTTGAATTTTTTCATATTCATATTTAGTGAACATATCACTTTTTTCAGTGCTTCTCCAATAGTCAGTCGATGTAACTTCTCCCCAAGACTCAGCTGATTCATTCATTCTTTTAGTTTTTTCTTTTGAAGCTTCACACTTAGATTTTATATACTCATAAGCTCTTTCGAGTCTTTTCTTAGTATCAGGATCTTTTGCTCTTCTAAGAGAAACTCTAAGTCTTTGTTCAATTAGATTTAATATTTGTGATTGTCTTTTATGTGATTTCGATTTAAATGATTTGCTATTAACAGTTTGAACTATATCTTCTTTTGTTCTAAACTTTACCGGGACTGTATCTTTTGGATTTTCATCAGTATAAAGTCTTCTACTTGAATTCTTTGGTTTCTTGCCTGTTCCTACTTTAGGGTCAGCTTCTTCTGTTAAGAAATCTAAAAAGTCTGTAAGATGTTTCATTTTAGTATATATTAAAAACAAAAAAGACCACTTATAGTGGTCTAATTTTTTAAGAAGATTGAATATCGTTATTGAGCTGGTGGTTGTGGTGTTTCAGACTTTACATTCATTTCAATACGAGTTGCTCCTGCTTTATTTGTAATAACTTGTTTACCAACTTCTTGAAGATTCTTACTTTCATAAATCTTCATTGCTGTAGCAACATCGATTGCTTGTTCTGTTTGTTCAGATGGTGTAGGAACAAAACTCAAGTAATTAATTCGAACACCTCTTTGTGAAAGAGCAGTATTAACTTTGTTTTGTAGAGTATCTTCAAATTCTGATTGATCGAATTCTACAATATCAATATTCAAAAGTAAATCACGAGCAATATCTTTAATTCTTTTATCTATAATCGAATTCTCAGCTGATTCAAATCGAGAGTTATTAGAACTTACTTCATCATTATCTGAATTGGTTTTGGCAAGATAAGGAGCTTCTGTTATAAATTTAACTGGATCAATAATTTCATATTCATAATCCATATCAATGTTTGTCTTAACTTTGTTAGCAAAGTTTGTTTTGAAATGAGATTCTCCAGTCATAGGTGCTCCTGGAATTGTAGTTTTCAATTCACACGGTGTTATTCGTTTGGGAATTGTTTGACCAGCAGGAATGAGTTCCCAGGTGAGTCCACAGTCATTAGAGATAAGTGTTCTGACATTTGCTTGTGATCGTTCACAAGATTGTAGAGTAAGTATAGTTAATACTACTCCAAAGAAAAGCATGATTTTTTTCATTTTATTTGATTTTTAAGATTGAACAATGTAACGAATTGCAACAATTGCAATATAAATAGTGACTAGTGGGAAAAAAAATCCAGCAAAGATTGTTGGAAAGATAGGAGCGTTTTCCCAGTAACGACCTAGTAAAAACATAGAATACCATTTCTCTGATATTCCGAGTACGACTGCTAAAACAAAAGCAACCAGTAAGATTTTTCTAAATATTTTCATTTAACAAATATAAAGCTAATTTATTTAATTTCCAAAATGATTGTGTTATTTTAACAAATCATCTAATTTTTTGTCTCTAATCCAAGAAGTTTTTAAATCTACAATATTACAAGTCCAATTATTTTTCAGATCTGTTATATAATATTCTGCTTCTATTGAATGACCAAATGAATAAGGATTATTTCCATTTTTATTAATTATACTGGTTTTAGTCTTTTTAGTGAAATGATAGCCATAGTCAAATGAATTTAACCTTTCAGGTTCTCGAATTACAATATCACTATTAGTTAAATAAATTGTGGGTATTTTAATATCAGAGTCGATTAAATCAAATATGCTATCGTAATAAATATTCGGTGACATAATTATAATATCTAATCTAAATAAATTAGAAATTATTTGATTCTTTACTGAATCCCAACTTGTAAGTGTTGATGATTTTATACTTACACATTTTTGTTTAGGATCATTATCACCGTGTATGTACAAAACATTTTTACCAATCAACTCATAGAAATCAATAAGATAAGATATCATATAAGTTGAACCGGGACCGATAACTACTTTGGTTTTGTTTCCGATTTCTATCATACTAAATTATCTAAACCTTTTCTTCTTCTATATGTTCTTTTAGATTTTTCTATACTCTCTTCGGTCTTATAATAATCCATATAGTTGCCAAAAAAAAGAGCAGTACCATCTTCTAATTTATCGTTTATACAATTATCACAAATTGCAATTATAACTTGATTACCATCGTGTGATGAACCATAACCAGCTTCAATGATGTGAATGATTCCATTACTAACCATATCATTGTTTATAGTTTTGAATTTACCATCATCGTTTTTCTCGCTTTTCCAGAGAATATCTTCTTCGGATATATTTTTCTCTTTTCTGGAATACTCGTATGGTATTACATTATTTTTATTACAACAAATACAATACATTAATCTAAGTTTAAACTGTCCTTTATCAAATCATTATAGTGTTGATACATGTGTTCCAATAAAGCGATCAGGTCAAAATCTTTATTTTGTTTTTTATGTTGTTCTAATATCTTCTTAGCCATTTCTGCTCTATAACTAAGAAGAAGTCTTACTCTGTCGACCATTGAGTTTAATTGGTCTTCGCTCGGTTCACTAAGTCCTATAGCCTTAGTATATTTTTCTTCATTAAATTCTAACATAGATTTATATATCATAAATTTATTTTTCTGCGACTTTTCTAAATTCTGTTAATATTTTGTTTCTTAATTCTCTAAATTCTTGATCTAGTTCTTCCCAATTCCAGTGCTTACTCTTTATTTTATTCCAAATAAAATTAGCACAAGAGTAATCATTTATGCAACCATTCATAGCAATTTGAGTCGCAAACATAGGAATTCTCAAAGAGTGAAAAATAGACTTCAAACCAATATTATATTCATTTGTTAATTCCAATTTTTTTTTTGATTTTATCCAGCTATTAGAACTTATATGAGAAGTTGCATGCCTAAGTTTATTTAAATTGACTTTAAAGTCATCAAATTTGATATCTTCTTTAATTTTAGCCCAATTAGGTGCGTAAATACATTCTAAATTATTTATACGATGCCATTCTAAATCACCTTTAAACTTATCTGGGGTATAGATATGAATATTAAACAATCCTTTTTGAATTTCAATTGACTCAACAGAATTGTTTGCTATCATAATGATATCCCAATCTGAATTTGAATTAGCGGTACCATAGACCTGACTCCCGAAAATATAAACATTAAAAACTCTTGATGTATGTATACCAGAAGCTTTAATTATTGTTTCTAGTGTTGGTATCATTATAATATCTTTTACTTTCTGATTAATTTAGGATCAAATCCTAAGGTGTGATTAGATTCTTTTGGTTTTAGTTTTTCTAAAAATTCATTTTTTCTACTTGGAAATATTCTCATGGCAACTTCTAGAGGTGTCATTACATTTTCTTTTCTAGGAAAAGAACTATAGGTTAAATCTGATATTTCCAATCCAGGTTCAATTAACTTTTCTGATGTTAAAACACACTTTGCACATCTTAAATCAAGTGGCATTTGTCTTTTAACATATACTATTGCTTTTAAATCGTCATAGATATTTGATTGTTCATTTAGTTCTAGTCTGAAATCTTTTCTAGCATAATAACTAAGCCAATTTATTTCATGTTCTACATATTCCCAAAAGGTTTTTTCATTCATTTTTTAATATTTTTGAAATTTTATATTCTCTTGTCCAATTCTTATTATCTAAGATAATTCCACAATACATACCACTGATTTTATATTCTTCTTTTGATTCTATACCAGATTTTTTTTGAAAAATAATATTGCCTTTTTTAATTTTAAGCTTCTGTGATAGAATTTGAATAAATCTATCTTTAAATGGAATTAAATGGTATATTGAACTTTTGGATTTGGCTAATTTGAAGTACTTAACCTTAATTTTAATACAATCTATTATTTGTAAAGAATTTTGAGCAGCAATAAAAATTGGAACTTTATATTCCAATTGTATTTTATTGTCTGATAAAATTTTTAATTTAGATTGTTCAAGAATAGACACTTTTATATTAGTTTAATATTGCTAATATAATAAAGAAAAATGAAAAATCAAATATTATTCACCTTCTGGTTCTTCTGAAGTTTCCGTTTCTTCAATATTCTCTTGAACCCACTTATTGACTTCAACATTGTTAATTGAGATAACCTCTTTATTATTGTCTAATTTGAAATTACTTATTTTATGCCCCATTTTTCTAAGACCTTCTATAGTCAAATTATGTCCTTTTAATTTGTTATCATCTTCACCTTCTTCTTTATCAAAGGATTCAAAAAATTTTAGATATTTCATTTTTCAAATTGTTTTATTATGCTAATTTACCTTTAGCTTTATTCTCATAACTATTCCATTGGAATAGAACCTCACCATCATTCTCCATATAAGTTGACTTACCATCTCCTGGTGTACTGAATATTTGTAGAGTACACCAACTGTTTGGTTCTTCTCTATATGATATATTCATATGAAAGTCTGTTACAGGTTTTCTCAAGACTTCAATACCTTTGGCTGGACAAAGTATTGAAATTGATTGGCAAATATCGCCTGACCATTTCATCATACCATATGCTGTTTCACCACCTTCTTTAACTTTATCCAAAGCTTCTTTCCACATCTTGTTATATGAGTTGTCATCTCTAACATTTTCAGTAATCATTTTGAGTCCTTTTTTCTTTAGACCTTCTTCATATCCCTTTGCCATTGACATCATTTTTTCTTTACTGTCTCTCATCATGTTGTCTTTTTTTGCATCAGTATCTAACTCTTCAAATAAACTAAAGTTTTTCAAGTGTCTCATATTATTAATTGATATATTTTTTTATTATATATAAAAATGTTAAATTCAAAAACTTTTTTATCAATAACTTTATAAAATACATAAAAATTTAAATAGATATGTATCAAATTAGAAAAGTAGAATCTTACACAATTTTAAGACACACTGAAACTGCTTACTTAGATCCGGAAAAATTCAGACAGTTTGGATATAACGGCGACTCAGAAGAAGAATTTCTTGCCTTCATCTCAGAATTAGATATTGATGACATATACGAAGATTTAGATAAAGAAACTCTTGATGAATTAGTCTCTATTAAAGAAGATTACAATTATACTGAATACTATAATTCTGCTTGGGATGGTGAGAACTCTTGGTTTGAAATCGGTGAGGAAAATAAAGAATATTCTAAGTACGGTGGGTTTGACGCAAGACACACAACTCAAAAATTTTAAAAATATGAAAAAAATAATTATTTTAATTCTTTGCTTGATCAGTATTGATTCTTTTTCACAATCTAGAAAGCAAAGAAACGCAACTTTCGACAAAATGAACTCTGGCATCAGAAGAAACTATGTTAGTGCAGAAAATACTATGAAAGTAAGTGGACTGATTGCAACTGTAAGTGGTCTTGCAATAATTGGATTTCATTTCTACGAAGGAAACGAAGCTTGGAAATATGCGACTCAAAGTTCTGGTTTTAAATATAAACCTTATTTCCAACAAGGAACTAGACCATTTATGATACCTATTGGGTTAACTTTGTCTATTGGTGGAATAGTAACTATGATTAGAAATTGATTTTTCTAAATCATTTTTCGTAAATTACAAAGTCATAATTAAATTGATTTTTATCATCTAAATTGTTCTTTTCCGATTTGATGATTTTCCAATTAGTTCCTATCTCAGGAAACCAAGTATCAGCTTCAATTTCACAATCTATTTCTGTAGCATAAATTCTATCTGCTACATCAAGAAACAGCTTATAAATCTCACCTCCACCAATGATGAAAATATCATCTTTAATTTCTTTAATATCGGAAATAGAAGTCACTACTTCAACACCATCAATCTCAACTCTCTGACGAGTTAATACAATATTTTTTCTATTTGGTAGGGGTTTACCAATTGACTCAAATGTTTTTCTGCCCATAACAACTGTTTTATCAGTAGTTAGTTCTTTGAATCTTTTGAGGTCATTTGATTGTCTCCAACATAGTTTGTTGTCTTTCCCAATTGCTCTATTTTTATCGTAGGCTACAATTATACTTATCATATTCCTAATTTTTCTAATTTAACATGTCTATTGTGTGATTCATCCATAATTAATTGAGCCTCTTTTTTTGAGATCCACTTATTTTGCATGAAGTTATATATTGACTTTTGGTTATTTGGATCTCTTGAAAATGAGTCATTAGAAACAAAACTAATAGCTTTAACTTTTATTTCAGTTTCTGAGATATCAACAACTTCTACTTCATAGTCAACAGTGAAATTTGTTTTTTTTCCAGTAGACGAATCAGTGTGTGTTAACGAATAATCGTTAAGTAATGCTTTTGAACCTACATAAAACTTCAAAAATGATTCTTCTTTTTCTTTTTGATTATTTAGATTTTTATTTAGATCGTTTAATTTTTTTCTTAAATTTCTAATTTTAAGAAATAAAATACCAATAACACCAATTAAAATAGTTGGTGTTATTGATAAAGTCATAATTAATGTTTGATTATCCATTTTCTTTTTCTTTTTGCCTTTCAGCATTCTTGGAATCTATATAGTTATCAAAAGCATCTCCATAGAATACTATGAAAGCACAGTAGATAATTAGTGATAGAGGTGACCAATAAAAATAAAACAAACAAATAGTTGCGATTACTAATAATGCAACATAGACGGGTAGAGAGTAAATGTATTTTTTCATATTACAAATATAATGAGGAATACAAAAGTTGTCAAATATAGTTATTCAAAGTTATTAACAGGTTATCCACAATTTAAATATCAAGTTTGGCTAAGGACTCTTTTCTTGAAATAAAAACTTCGAATCTTTTCATGAATTCTTGATCAGAAATAAAGAAGTAGTAAAATCCATCTAGTTCAATACGATACTTTGTATTTGGATAAAAGGTGTCTTTTAATTCATAGTTTTTTGTTATACTATTCCAGATATATTTATTATGTTGGATAATTTTTATTACTACGGATTTTTTATTATGTTTTAGGATTTCAATTTTATCTCCAATCCTAAAAATTGGTAATTGAATTTCTGGAGGTAGTTCATTCTTAGAATTTCTTTCTTTTGAAATTTGAACACCATTAAAATTTGCTAATTTTTGAAATTCGATAACTGAACCAACTGGAAAATATTCCAGTAATAAACTTTTATATTTTTCTTCTAAAGTAATCTTCAGATTATCGATTTCACTATTAATTTTTTTCTGTTGAGAAAATATTTCTTTCAACAAGGATTTTTTTTCTAATAGTTCTGATCTTATTTCTTTTACTGTCATAATACAAATATAATAAAAAAAAGTATTATGTCAATTACTATTTTGTTTTTATTGAAATTCTAACATCATCATCTCTTCGTTGAATATCGAAGATAAAATTATCTGACATTTTTTTTGTCACCTTAATAAGCACATTATAGAATTGTTCTTCATCAAAATTTATTTCATCAGCAACATAATAATCCACAAGTGAATTTTGAATAAATTCACAAAATTCATCTAAATGAATATAGAATGTATTGTCCATCAATAAAAAAAATTCACTAAAAGATTTTTCGAATTCTGGTTCTCTTCTTCTTCTTATATTTAGGTATCCACTCGGTGAAGAAGTTGATGTCAAGTCATCACGGAAAAGATAATCATAAACAAATACTGGGAACTGTTTTATTACATCAATCATAAAATTATCTATTGTTCCAAGATTTTGTTCAATACATAGTTTCCCATATTTTGTAGTATGCCAACCGTACCCAAATTTAATCAATATTTCATTATTTTCGATATCATAATCTATTTTATCTTCGAAGAATCCCCAGTCAAATCCTTGTAATGGAAAAAATTCATTAGTTATCTTATACAAGTAGTAGTCAATTGGAGCACAAGAACTTGGATTTATGTTTAATATGTTAGTATTAAATTTTTCTTCTCCATATTCCTTTGATAAGGATTTAACTACATCCAATGAAAATCCACATTTTGTCATATATTCATTGACTAAATCAAAATCTTCTTCTGGATCTAGTGAATCAATTTGAGCAGATGAACTATAAGAATGTGAGAATTGTCCTTTTTCTCTTTTAAAATAATCTTGACAATTTTCTAAACATTCGATGAATTGATTGAAAGCCTCATCCGGTGTTAGTTCTCTTGTAATTTTTATTTCTTCTAAGAATTTTTTGTAGTCTTTAATCATATATTCTATATATAAATTAAAATTTTCTACTTTGTAAATAAGCTATAATATCAAATGAACTGTCATCTATATTCAGTTGGTCCTTACTTATTTTGATTTCTTCAATATCAGCCAAATCAAGTTTTTTTTCAAATAATATTTCTGAAGCGTCTTTACCTGGTTTACATTTATAAGTGTAGTTTTTAATTCCAACAATGTTGAAAAACTTATTAAGTATTGCACCAGTTTTAAGTCCAACTTGATCATTATCACATAAAATTTTTATACACTTTGGCTTCTTTTCTAATAATTTATATAATTGAATACCTGACCACATAGCACTTGAAACAGATACGCAATTTACAAACTGTGATAATGCCATGTAATCAAATAATCCTTCACAAATCCAAACCTCTTGGTTTTCTTGTAAACTATCTAATCCCCAAACATCAATGTCTGGACAAGTAAGTGTATATTTTAGTTTACCAACATTTGAGATTTTTCTTACTGCACAGTTTACTAATTTATCTTCTCGAAAAAGTGGTATTAAAATACCACCTTCTTCTAAACCATCTTTTAAAATTCTATTTAACACTGGATGACAAGTAGCATTTAACACATTAAGATCTTCAATTTCTTTAAAATAAGAAAGTGATCCTAGTCTATATTTTTTGATAACTGATTCTGATAATCCTCTGTTTGATAAGAACTCAAATTCTGATTTAATAAAGTTATTTTGTGATTGATAAAACTTAGATGTCAAACTTTCAACATCCATTGGATTAACGATTATATCTTCTACATCGAGGTTTAAATCAGATGATTTTATTTCAATAAACTTTTGTTTAGAATTAAAAAAAGATTTAGACCATTCTAATTTATGTTCTATTAGGTTTAATTTATTTATATCTAAACCTTTTGGTATAAAATTCGAAACCACACCTTCAACAGAACGATTATTATAAGCTATAAAAGCTAGCTGTTTATCTGAGTACTTCATTAAGAATTATATTATTAACTTAATTATAGTTCAACTAAATTCAATCGATATAGATATTTTGAATAATATTTTTAATATATAATAATTATGAAACATATTAAACACATAAATGAGTTGTTAAAATCAACTTACAAGAGTGCTTCTGATAAGTTAAAAAAACAACATCCAACAAGAGCAGAGAAACTCATTAAACATGCTGATGAAAAGGGAAGTTCAGAATTTTCTAGATTTGATTTAGATAGAGATTTTCCACATCCTTTTGAGTTTAATAATTCTGATTTGTTAGATGTTAAAGAGCATTTATTAGGAAAATTTTACATTGTAAGTGCTAAAGAAAAGACTGATATGAGATCCGGGTACTGGGGTGTAGATGTAAGAATGTTAAATGATTGGGGTCAGTCTGTATCAATAATATTCACCTGGGGTCCAGAAGAATGGTTCAAGCTAAAAATTACATTTGGTCCTTACTCTGATGGTAAATCTGGACCTTTCTCTGATGGTAAATTATCATATGAAAGAGTTTTTCTATTTAATAATAGAAAAGATGCTCTTGCGTTTAAAAAATATCTTTCTGAGAAGTACGAAGAAGATGAGTTATTATTTAATATAGACCCATCATCTTTCAGTACAAATAAATTTTACTCATCCAATTGAAAATAAAAAAAAATATAATATGAAAATTAAAAATTTCTCACTATTTGAAAGTGAAGCAACCACTAAATCTAAGTCATTTACGGCTGACCAATTTGACAATTTCTGTGAAGAAGTTTCTAAGTGGTCAAAAGAAAACGATCAAAAGGTTATTTGGTGTATATATGGTGATCCTAAACCATCCACTGTTGGATACAACTCAGTTTGGAAAAAAGAAAGCGCTAAACAATTCTGGAGTAAGTTTGTAACTGGTAATAAACAATTCACATTAGTTGAAATGCCTGATTCTTTAGTTGGTGTTTTACACACTGATGATAATATCGAAATGGCTTATGATAATTTAGATAGACCAGTTGACAAATCGAAATTGAAGGACTTAATTTAATTAAACTGAAAATCCACTTTAGAGTGGATTTTTTATTTTATCTGAATAGTTTTTTTAAGATATTGTTATCTGTTTCATCCAACAATTTAGATATTTTTGAATCTCTTGCTGTTTGTGTGGTAACAATTTGATCAAGAATAGAATCTAAAATAGGCTCATCTCCGAATTGTTGAACTATTATTGGTTTAATATATTTTTCATATATCAAAGTGTCTAACTCTTTAGTCAAAGAATTGCTTGGTACTTGTTTTCTACCATCAACTAGATTTTTATTTTTAATCCACAAACAATTATTATATCCTATCTCTGTCAAACTTTCATTCAAAGAAATTTCAACTTCAAAAGAAGTTTGATTATCTAGAGAAAAACAATGATAGTGATGTGTTCTGGTACTATTGAAACAAGTGTCTCTCAATTTCCACTCAATCGCATTTGACTTGGTTGAATTTATGAGTTCAGTTAGAATTTTTTCTATTTTTTCTTTCATTACAAAAAATTATTTAATTTTAGCTCTCTGTTTATTAGAGTCAGATATGTGCTTAAATCTTGTCTTTTTATACGAAAATCGACACTTTGTTGATCAAATAAATGTTGATTATGATTACTAAATTGTAATACTAAATGTTTATGATTAGTTCGACAAAATTCAAATAGATTATTTATTGACTCTATGTCTGTTTTTTCATCAATAATATCTGAATGAAAAAAAATTAAGCAATCTTGTAAGACTTTAGAAAAGTCTAAAGATGATAGGTTTTTAATTTTTCTTTTATTTTGAAAAGAATTTTTAATGTCTTTAGTTAGATTCTTTTGATAAATCAAAATAGTAGATACTGAGTTATTAGAGAAAACTTCATTTATCTCTAATAACTCTGTATTAAAAGAAGTATTTAAGTTGTTAAAGCTTCTAATAGCTTTATCATACTCAATTAGAATTATCATTTATAAGCAAATAGAACAATCAAGTATTTCTATTGTTTTGTTTGGCATTGAGAATTCGATACAATGTTTAACAAAATCTGCCTTTTGACTTGAATCACAAACACAAATTAACTCTTTAGTTTCTTTGTCTCTTAACTGAAATTTTTTCATAATGGTTTTATTTAATACAAATATAATTATAATTTTTAATATTCAAAAAAAAATCAGATTAATTTTTCTAATTTAGAATCTCTCCAATTCTCAACTGTTTTGAAATATCCAAAGTAATACTCTTGTCTGATTCCTCTGTCGTTTACGATTGTGTAGTAGAAACCAGTTGATGAACCATAGAATTCTTTTTCATCATACCAAGCGTCATAGATCTTATCGATTGTAAGTTCATCTTTATGATGGTCTCTTTTATTTACACAAACTATTTTACAATTCATTTTACAAAGATATGAAATATTTACCAATATATAAAAAATATGGAAGTTAAAGATAAAATTGAATTGATAAAGTGGTTTTTAGGTTCTTTTGTTTTAGTGTTGATTACTACAATAATCTCATATAAAATACAAGATAGACAACAAGGAATTAGTGAGATTAATCAATATGATACTTATGTAACAGAATTAATTGTGTTAAATAAAGATTTGGGTAAAAGAAGATTATTGGCTCAATATTTCGCACATGTTACACCAAGTGAAAAACTTAGAAAGCCTTGGATGAACTATTATTTACTATTAGATAAAGAATATAAAGATCTTCAAAAACAAGATTCCTTAATACTCAGTCAAATTGAAAATTGCAAAAATGATTCAGTGAGTTCAAAACTACTAGAAAAACATGAAGAAATTAAATTAAAATTAAATGAAAATTTAGAGAGTCCAAACTTCGAGTATAAATACGAAGAAGCTCAAAAACTAGAGAGATCAGCATTTGAATCTATTTTCAATCACGAAATAGATAGAGCTATTCAATTGTTTGAACAGTGTGAAAAAATCTATCCTGGTTATCACTCTTCTTATGAAATAGTTAATTATCTTAAATCAAATAAAGATAAAGATAAGAAGACAATTTGTAAATCACTTTTAAATTTTACATGGAAAGTACCTCAGGATATAGTTGAAAAGTTACGATTACTATCAGAGAAGTAATTATATTCCGATTTCAACTAATTTACAATTTCTTAAAAAAGGAGTTATTATTTTATATGTTAATTCAATCATTGAGTTTTCTGACGTATATACTTGGTCACCTACTTCAACGTGAATATTGTAATATGTTATATCAATTTCTTTATTATCAGACCACATATTAACTAAACTCAAATGCATTTCAATTCTGATTTGAGTAGTAATTTCACTTTTTTTATAATACAGTAAGTAATAATTATCTTTGGAGATAATCATCAAATCATCGATAAGTAGTTTACTACTAAAATTAAGACCCTCATAGATAAGTCTAATATCATTCCAAAGTTGTTCTATTGACATCACCATTTTCCTTCTTTTAATAATTGTTCTCTCGGTTCTAATTCTTCACCATATTTAACCCAATAGTTCCAATTTATTTTTAGTTTATTAGAATTATAATTTAAAGCAGAACCACCATTTCTTGTTACGTGAGACATTATAGATTCTGACCATATAGAGAAATGATTATATTCATTTTCACCACAACCACATCCTGTTGATCGACCGTTGTTAAATTCCCATACCAAAGGTTTAAGTCCACAATTTGGACAATCAATCCATTCTTCTGGACTATCAGGAATTTTATAAGCTGATATACATTTATACTTACCAGCAATTATATCTAATTTAATATCTCTCAATTTTTGATCCATCCTTTTATTTGTAAAATACAAATATATTAAAAAACATTTAATATATAATAAGTTGAAACACTTATTAACATATAATTTATTTGAGGATCATCAACCTGAAGCACTAAACAGAGATGTGAAGAATACTTCACTGTTTACCGAAGATGAAATTATGGACATAGAAAATATGTTCTTAGAATATGCTGATAAATATGGCATGCAAGAAGTTGCTTATGAACATGATAATTTCGAGAATGTTGATTATCCAATCTATGATGTAAATGGTGCTGATTTTCAATATCATATTGGTAGATACAGAAATGCAGCAATAGATATTTGCTATACCGAGAATGTTATTAATAAGGCTGGCGAGATTAAAAAAGATTTAGAAGAAAATTTTCTACCAAGATTAAAAAATTTTGGATATGAAATTATTTATTTCGGTGAAGACTGGGGTGATTGGAAAGACAATTCTGATGATAATATCGGTAATAAATGGGAAATAACTATAGTAATAACAAAAAACCATTAGTAATGAGAATTAGAAAAGTTTTTGAAAGTATGACTGATCCTGATGATATGTTTGAGATATTCAAAGATATTGTCGATGATGTTTTGTTAACAGAATTCGACAAAGAATTAGACTATGAGTTCAAGAAAGGTCAGATTGAAATTATGTATGATGGTGAGATATATTTGAATCCTGGTGATGATGACATCTATGAGATTTGTCAAGAAGATAATTGGGGATTTCAATTTACAATGCCAGATAGAAGAGA
>JACCDO010865812.1_pt1 | contig 14910 bp, 10 predicted proteins | sample 7446101 | NCBI WGS metagenome assembly JACCDO01 (sample SAMN15323440, study PRJNA562643) | freshwater metagenome | isolation source: river surface water | place: USA:Blue River Watershed | collected 2017-08-16
AAATGCTGTTGATATAAAAGTGATTGAGTTTTTTAAGAGTCGCGGTCCTGAAGGTGATTACAATAATCAGGATAAAATAATAATTTTCAAGATTTTCGCTCGAATCTCTGAAAATCCAGGTGTATTAAAGAATGAAGAAATCAAAGAGTGGATTCTTCGTTTTGCAAATGAGGCAAAGGATTTAGCTATTCGAGGTCATGCAATTAAGCTCCGGCAATCAATTAGCGCGTTGCGCCAATGAGTGTTGGTGAAAATTTTGCTTTAAACTCGATTGGATAAATCTTTGCATTAGAATGTAAAAGCGGTTGTGCAGGAGATTTTAAGCAGATGGCAGACATAAAAAACTCAGAAGATGAAGGCCTAAGTCGTAGAGAGTTTATCTCATGGTTTTGGCTTGGGTGGATTACATTTTCCGTAGCGGCTGGTGCAATTGCATCGTTGATAGGGAGATTTTTGTTTCCCAACGTATTGTTTGAAAAATTATCACATTTCAAAGCAGGTCCACCAAGTGAATTTCCCTTGGGTGTTGATGAACGATTCAAAGACGCATGGTCTGTTTGGATTGTTAGAACTCAAGATGGAATTTTTGCGCTCTCAACTGTTTGTACTCACTTAGGGTGTACTCCCAACTGGTTACCTGCAGAAAGTAAATTCAAATGTCCATGTCACGGAAGTGGTTACCGTGTTACGGGCCTTAATTTCGAAGGCCCTGCACCCAGACCCCTTGAGCGTTTCGCTGTGAGCTTGGACGATTCAGGAAATATCCGTGTCGATAAAAGTCGTGCTATTCGATATCCAAAAGAGTGGGGCGATAAAGATTTTATTTTAAAAGTCTAGTTTATAAAGAAGGTAGTAAATTGTTGTGGCAACAAATCCATTGAGAACACTTTGGGATAAAATTCGAGAAACGCAAGTATGGAATTCTATTTTCAGGCATGGTGTGCCTGATAACCCACGAGATCAGTCACTTGCTGTATTGTCGAACGTCTTTCTTCACCTTCATCCAGTTAAAACTCGAAAATCTGGAGTCAGAATGTCGTTTACCTGGTGTATGGGTGGACTGACTTTTTTCTTGTTTCTAATTGAGACTGTCACAGGAATTCTTTTGATGTTTTATTATAGGCCAACGCTTGAGTTTGCTTATAACGACATCATTGCTCTTAGAGAACACGTTCCCCTTGGCGTTTTGCGAGAAATTCACAGATGGGGAGCTCACGCGATGGTTATCACCGTATGGCTGCATATGTTCCGAGTATTCATGACCGGAAGCTACAAGCCTCCGCGCGAATTTAACTGGGGCGTGGGAGTTATTTTGTTGGTGTTAACAATGCTTCTCTCGTTTACGGGATACCTCTTGCCTTGGGATCAACTTGCGATTTGGGCTATCACCGTAGGAGCAAACATGGGTGCTGCAACTCCTCTTATGGGCGTTGAAGGTCCTGGAACTATGTTGCTAAAAATTGGTGATGTTGCCTTAGTTCACTCGGGTAACGATGCTAAATTCGGACTTCTTGCAGGCCGATTTATTGGTGAAGCCACACTTTTACGATTTTACGTTTTACATTGTATCGCGATTCCTTTTGTCGTGACTCTTCTTATTGCGATTCACTTTTGGCGAGTTCGTAAAGATGGAGGTATCTCGGGTCCGCTTTAATGTTTAAAGCTCTGATTTGGGGAAAACAACTATGATTCAATTCATCAAAGACTTTGTAAACTTTCTGAGTGATCCAACAATATATTTCACCATCGTCATGGTGGGTTGGTGGTGGTTAATGAAATATTATCCACAGTGGAGCCAACCCAAAGTCATGAAGTGGGTCACAATATTTTCGGTCTTAGGTTTGGGTTTTGGTTTAACAGATCCTAACTTTGCAAAAGAAGCTACAAAACCCGATAACGTGCCCATTTGGTTGATGAGTTATGGTGTAGGATTTTTTCTTTGGCTAAGTTTTAGGCGAGGATACCTCAACGATGAACTCATGGCGCAAGGAAAACCAAATCTAGAAAAAGTTGAGTCCGATAAAAAAGTCTACACCTGGCCCGACCTTGTTTACTCCGAGTTAATTTGTATGGTTCTTTTTACAGCGTTTCTCATTGTGTGGGCGATTTGTTTAAAAGCCCCACTTGAAGAACCAGCAAACGCGGGCGTGACTCCAGCAATTGCTAAAGCTCCTTGGTATTTCTTAGGTTTGCAAGAAATGCTTGTGTATTACGATCCCTGGATTGCAGGCGTTGTTCTTCCAACGTTAATTATTTCGGGATTAGTGGCATTACCTTATATTGATACAAACCCCAAAGGGAATGGATATTACACAATTAAAGAACGTTACAACGTGATTTGGGCCTTTGGTTTTGGTTTCGTAGTTCTTTGGATTGCTCTTATTTTCTTGGGAACATTTATGAGGGGTCCAGGATGGATATTCTATGGTCCTTTCGAATACTGGGACAAACACAAAGTTGTTGCAGCCAACAACGTAAACTTGAGTGAAATTATTTGGGTCAAGTTTTTTAACGTAGCACTTCCAACTAACATTCTTGTTCGAGAAGTATTTGGACTCGGTATAGTTGTATTTTATTTGTTTGTGTTACCTCCTATTCTCGGTGCCACAGTGCTTAGCCGTATGTACGAAAAATACGGATTCATGAGATACAACATCATTATGAGTCACTTACTTATAATGATTTCATTGCCGGTGAAGATGTACTTACGTTGGACTTTAAACCTAAAATATATAGTTTCAATTCCTGAATACTTATTCAACATTTGAGGAAACATGGCGCAGACAAATCCGAGTGATACAGTTTACAAATCGAGAGAACTTTCTAAATGGTTCGCTATTGGATCTATAATTCTTTTGTTTTCGGTCGTATGGGCTGTTTTGCAAGATTACGACAGAGAATGGAAAAAATATCTTAGACAGCACAAAAGAATTATTGCGGCTATGGGCGAAAGACGTTTAGCCGAAGTCGAGTCAACTCTCGACGAGTCTAAGCTTGCCGGTCTCCAAGCCGAGATTAACAAAATTACAAAAGAACAAAGCGATTTAGAAAATCAGTTTGAAGTAAAACTACAATCTGCAGAAAAAGAAGTCTTCAAGGCAACTCAAGACTATTTGTTTTTAAAAGCCTCCTTGGATGCCGATTTGTTTTTGCTAGACGTGGCTCTGGCGAAACGTGATCCCAAAGCCGAAAAATTAAAGAAAAAATGGAAAGAACTAGAAGCACGAGTTTTTGTTCTTAAAGACAAAGCCACATTAGCCGAGCGTGATAGAGACTTAGTTCTCGATGAAATTGCAAGATTTAAATCTAATCGAACCGGACTCCAAAATGAACTCATCAAGTTAATGGCCGATAAAACCCGAGTTCAAGCACAGATCGACAATAACAAAATGTCCTTAGGTGCGCTTGTTCGAAACGCGCCTGTTGTAGACTTTATTTCTCCCACGGTTAAAATTCATCAAATCGTACTCCCTGACCTCAAGGACGATTACTTTTTTAACAAAGTTCCAAGAGTTGATAGATGTGTGACTTGTCACGCAAATGCTGACAGACCCGGTTTCGAAGACATGCCTCATCCGTTTAAATCACATCCTAAATTACACATGATGGTTGGCGAAGAATCTCCTCACCCCATGCAAAAAGTGGGTTGTACAGTTTGTCATTCCGGTATTCCTCAGAGCGTAGATTTTTCTTTAGCGGGTCATTCGCCAAAAGACGAAATTCAACGAGTCGAGTGGCAAGATAGATATGCCTTTGCGCCGCCTAAGCATTTGCCAACTCCTATGGTGCCCACTTCGATGACCGAAGGAAAATGTTTGCAGTGTCATGCCAACGAAGTGGCTCTTAAGGAAGCTCCCACATTTAATGCGGGTATGCGCTTGATAGAGCGTTATGGCTGCTACGGATGTCACAAAATTAGTGAGCACTTCGAAAAACTCACTGTAGAGAAAAAGCCAGGTCCTTCTTTAAAACGAGTGGCCGGGAAATTGAACAAAGAATGGATCACAAAATTTATTTGGGATCCCCAAAGCTACAGACCAAGTTCTTTGATGCCTAGATTTTGGAAAAACCACAACAACTCAGATCCTCTAAGCCTTGAGCGCGGAGCCGTAGAGGTCGATTCAATTGCTCACTATATTGTTAAAAAATCGGGCGGATATGAACCTCTAAAACTTGCTAGCGCAGAACAAGGAAGTATCGAAAAAGGTAAAGAGCTTGTTTCCTCTGTGGGTTGCGTAGCTTGTCACGCTGTAAACGATTTTCCACGTAAAAATCCGTCAGACCCAGAAGCCTTTGGCCGAAAAGACGAAAGAATTCCAATGTTCGGACCTGAGCTCAATCAAATGGGCTCTAAAGTTAGTTCTGCATGGCTTGAGAGTTGGTTAATCAATCCTAAGCACTATTGGGATGGCACTGCTATGCCTAGCATGAAGCTTTCCGAGTCTGAAGCTAAGCATATAACTGCGTACTTAATTTCAAAACGAAATCTCAAGTTTGAATCGATGGCTGCTCCCGAAGCCAAAGACAACGTTCGCGACAACGTGGTTATGACTTATTTGTCCTCACAAATGACTCAGACCGAGGCTAAAACAAAATTAGCTTCTATGTCTTTGGAAGATAAGAAAATGTTTTTGGGTGAAAAACTTGTCACTCACTACGGTTGTTATGGTTGCCATGCAATCGAAGGTTTTGAAACATTTCCTAAAATCGGAGCCGAGTTAACTTACGAAGGTTCAAAAGACTTGTCTAAGTTTGCGTTCGAGAACGTTCACACCGAGCACACCCGAGCCGGATGGGTTTATACAAAAATCAGAACCCCTCGAATTTGGGATGTTGGTAAAAACCGTGATTTCGAAGGCAAAACCCGAATGCCTCAGTTTAATTTTAATCATGAGCAGGCTAACGCTATTGCCGCGATTATTATTGGTTCAGAAAACAAAAACGTTGGCGACGAAGCCATTCACAAACTCGATGGTCGATATGAAAAAATCGTGTCTGGCCACCGTATGATTTATCGACACAACTGTGTGGGTTGTCACATGATAGAAGGCGGCGGTGGAGATGTGTTAGCGCATTATCCAGACGATGCTTCTTTGGGGCCACCCAATTTGAATACCGAAGGCGAAAAAGTTCAGACCGAGTGGTTGTATAGATTCTTGTTAAATCCCGAAGTCATGATTCGTCCTTGGTTAAAAATCAGAATGCCACAGTTTCATATGTCAGAATCTGAGTCACAAAATTACACTCAGTATTTTGCGGCCTATGATCGAGCTTCATATCCTTATGTTACAGGAGACAACAAAGCTAAAAAGTTAAGCGAGTCTGAGCTGAGAATGGTTGAAGCTCTGTTCAAGCAACTCGATTGCTTGAGTTGTCACGCTGTTAGAAAACCCGGCGAAGATGTTTCGGCTGCGGCACCTCATTTGGCTAACGTCAAAGGTCGTCTGCGAGATCCTTGGGTTGTTCGATGGTTGTCTGGTCCAAACGAAATTATGCCAGGAACAAGAATGCCTAGCTTCTGGCCAAGGTCAGATGAAAACGATCCTAAGTCGCCTCACATAGCGATTCAGGGATACTTTAACGACGATCCTCAAAAACAAATGGAAGCCATGAGAAACTACCTATATCAATATGGTGGCGAACCATTGCTTCCAAGTCCTCGAAAACAATAAGAAGTTCCCCATAGTATAGAGCTGTGGGGACGACTTTTTAGTTGATTCCTTAGGGGTCTTTAAGGCATACCCTTGGTTCTGATCTTTGATAAATTAACAAACCAAGAAAGGCCACTATGAAGTCCTCCGAAATAAGGGACTTAGAGCGGGCCCTCGGTTATGAGTTCAGCGAAGTTGGACTCATAACCCAGGCCCTGACTCATAGGTCTCATCATCACGAACAAGGTGATTGTGAACATAACGAACGTTTAGAATTTTTAGGCGATGCTGTTTTAGATCTTTGTGTCACTCAGCTAGTCATGAAATATTCCCCCACCACAGACGAGGGGCATTTATCTAAACTTAGATCCCAGCTTGTCTCAGAATGTAGTCTAGCTAAAGCCGCAAGAGTTTTGGGCATTGGTCAGTTTGTTCGTCTTGGAAAAGGCGAAGAACAAAGCGGCGGTCGAAACAGGGATTCCTTGCTGGCCGATTCTATGGAGGCCATTCTTGCCGCGATTTATTTGGATGGTGGTTTAGAGGCTTCGAGTCGAGTTGTTTCAAAAGTGTTGTCTATCTTTTTAAAAGATGCCGAAAAATGGGCTGCAACAAGTTGGAATTTAATTACACGAGATCACAAAAGTCGGCTTCAGGAATATTGCCAGAGCTTGGGTTTGGGAGCTCCGACCTATGTTTGCTTAAATTCGCTGGGTCCCGATCATGAAAAATCATTTCATATGGGACTTTATATTCAGGGAATTCTTGTGGATAAGGCAGAGGCCCCTACAAAAAAACTAGCCACACAATTGGCTGCCGAAAAAGTTTTGGAAATTGAAAATAATGGAACGCCTTTAATCGAGTTCTTTAAAAGCAAAGGCTTGAATCCCCAACCTACAAAACTCAAATCACCATTAAGACAAAAAAATCAGTCTTTAGGAGCATTAAATCATGTCGAAACCAACATTTAAATGTACGCGCGTAGCTATTCTAGGACGTCCAAATGCAGGTAAGTCCACATTGTTAAACTCACTTCTTGAAGTTGAGTTGAGTGCAACATCTCAACGTCCTCAAACGACTCGAACAAATATCAAGGGAGTGATTCAAATTGTTGAGTCGTCTAAAAAATCAGAATCCCAAAATGGCGACTGGGTTGGCCAAATTGTTTTTGTCGACACTCCAGGAGTTAATTTTAAAAAAGGACTTCTTGATAGAGCCATGCACATGAGTGTTCAGGAAGCTACCGAGAATGTGGATTGTATTATTTGGCTTGCAGATGCCAGAACTTTTGCCAAAGACTTAAGAGACATCGAACTCAAACGTCCTGGCTCAGACAAAATTGCGGGCTGGCTGCAAAATTTACTCGAAGAAAAATCTCAGTCTCAAGATTGGATATTGTGTCTTTCAAAAATTGATTTAATTGCGAAAAACGATCTTCTTCCACTTATGCAAAAAGCTGCAAGTTTATTGCCTCAGTTTAAAGCAATCATTCCTTTGGCGGCTAAGTTGGGTCGCAAAAATGCAGCCAGTCAGATCGAGGCTTTGATTGATGTTGTTAAATCAAGAGCGCCTGTGGCTCCGCCAGAATATCCTCAAGATGTTTGGACTGACCTCAATGAAAAACAAATGATTCAAAATCTCATTCGAGAATCCATTTTTAGACAGGCTTACGAAGAAGTTCCCTATCAATGTGATTCAACAATTATTCGCTATATCGATGCTGATGGTTCCAAAAAAATGCCCGAAGTTGATGCCACTTTGTGGGTGTCAAAAGCCAGCTTAAAACCCATTCTCGTTGGCAAACAGGGTGTAAGAATTCGAGATATCGGTATTGCGACCCGAGAAAGATACAAACAAGTTACAGGTGAAGATCTTGTATTGCGACTTATGGTGAAAGTGGTTGAGAAGTGGGAATCCCGAGCGCAAAACTTGTCTGAACTAGGCTATGTATTGGGAGCTTAAAGACAATGACACTCATAAATAATATTCCAAAGATAGCGCTCGTTGGGCCCACCAATGTGGGGAAATCAGCGCTATTTAACAGACTTACCGGAACGCGAGCAGCGATTGTTTGTGATCGTCCAGGAGTCACAGTTGATAGACACGAACTCAAGGTGACACGACCTGGAGGTTTAGAGTGCGTAATTGTTGATACAGGTGGCGTGGGTATCGAGGCGCGAAAGCATGCTTTGGGTGAAGAAATAGAACGAGCAGCAAGAGTTGCAGTTGAACAAGCCGACTTGGTTTTGTTTGTTGTCGATGGCCATCGAGAAATGAACTTTGACGATCTAGAAATTGCTTCGTGGTTAAGAACGATAAAAAACATCGATTCCAAACGTATCTGGGTTGTTGCCAATAAAAAAGACGTCAAAGGTTTTGATAGTTCAACATTCTACGCTCTGGGATTTAACCGAATATTTGAGATCTCTGCCGAGCATGATGTTGGAGTCCTTGAATTGTGGGATGATATCGAGCTTCAGTTTAAAGATTTACCAAAAGACAAATCCGAAGTTGAAGAAGAAGAGAAAAAAGTTCCAAAAGTTCTTGTCCTTGGTCGTCCCAACGTTGGTAAGTCGACTCTCTTAAATTCTATTCTTGGTTTTGAGAGACACGTTGTTTCTGATTTTTCGGGCACAACTCGTGATCCTATAGAAAGCACCTTTGAAGGGCGACACGGCGTAGAGTGGATGATGTATGACACTCCAGGAATTCGTCAACCCGGTCGACTCGAGCGAGGAGTTGAGTGGGTTGCCCGAGAAAAACTCAAAGATGTGGCCAAGCAAGCCGATGTGGCTGTGGTGGTGCTAGACGCTCAAGCAGGCGTAAGTGATTTGGATGCCTCTATTGTGGGGTTGGCTGTAGATTTTGGTTTGAGTGTGATTCTTGCTTACAACAAAATGGATCTCATGAAGGGCGAAAATGCCTCTGATCTTTGGATGAAACTGACTAGAACTAAAGATCTCAAACTGGATTTTGTTGAATGGTGTCCAGAAGTTCAGATTTCGGCACTGACCGGAAAAGGCGTTCAGAATCTTGTAAAAATTATTCAGAAAGTTATGAACGACCGAACTCAAAGAGTTCAAACATCAAAATTAAACACATTGTTTGAAAAAAGAATCAGACTTCATCACCATCCCTTGGGGCCGCAGGGTCGTCCTGCGAAGTTTTACTATTTGTCGCAAGTGGGTGTGTCTCCGCCTGAGTTTGTTCTGTTTTCGAACTTGCCGGGACGAGCTGTTCATTACTCGTACCGCAGGTTTATAACCAACACTTTGCGAACAGAGTTTGGGTTTACGGGGACGCCGATTAAGTTGCATTTTAAGACTGCTCAGTAATAGAATATTTCTAAATGAGATTTCATAAGTCGACCCCGTGGAGTTTGCGCCGAACTCGAGATGTACTTAGTTTGGTGGCCGGGTCGGCTATTGGTGTTGGCAACTTTTTTAATGTTCCATCGCTTGTTTTGTATAGCGGCGGAATGATGAGTTTTTTGGTTCACGTTTTTGGAATCATTGTGTTTGGGGCTTCGCTGTTGGTCGGTGAAATTCTTTGGTCTCGATGGATGTTAAGACCCTATTGGCAAAGTTTTCAGGTATTCAAAAGTGTGAAGGTGGGAATATTTCCCGTATTTTCGTTTCTGGCGATACTGCTTATAGCTCCCTCTTACTTTGGCGATTTGGGTCACATCCTAATGTTGTTTTCGCAGACGAGTCTCACAAGAGTGGTTGGTGTTGAGCCTTGGATCGTTCAGGGAATTACCGAACAGTTTATTAAATTATTGTGCACTGTTTTGTTGGCTTATGTTTGTTACCGTCTTACCCGACTTTATCCTGCAAACCTATCGAGAGTGTTTTTTGTTCTAGTCTTTGTCTCTTTGGTTTCTTTTATGATTGTTTGTTTGGGCATTGGGATGCACTGGGGTTTTGAGAATTTAAAGCTGGTATTCTATTGGGACGAATCTCGAATTCATGTTCATTCCGTATTTAAAAATCTCATGTTCAGTTTGTTTACGATGAGCGCAGGATTTGGCGTGATTTATCACTTTTTTCACTATGCCTCTTTTAAACCGTTGAGTTTTGAAAATGATGACAATCAGAGTTTCTGGAAAAAACCCGGAGGCGTTTATGTTTTGGTGGGGTGGGTTGTTGTGCTTGAGCTGTTGATGAGTTTTATGTCGTTAGTCATGATTTCTCCATTTGCAGCTTCTGAGTTGCAGAAAATTTCTTTGTATCGAGGAACCAACGGCCAGGTCGGGCATTTTATTGACTCGCAGATATTGATTTTAGATTGGGTCCCCTTGGTATTGTCGAGAGCTTCGGGTGGAGAATATTTAGAAGGCTGTTTGTATTTGGGATTGATTTGTGCAGGCTTGGCTTCGGCCGTTTCTTTACTGGATTTGTGTGTCTTTTCTTTTGAAACCGAACTCAACTGGTCCAGAAAAAAATCGGCTCAACATATTTTTGCTGTGGTTTTGCTGTCGCTATCGGTGACTTGGTTGCAGCCTCTCACCTTAGCTCTAAAACAAATCGGAGCTGAATTGTTTTTACCTCTAAGCGCGCTTATCCTAAGTTTAGTCGTTGGATGGAAAATGCCAAAAAGATACCAATGGCAAATCGTGGGGCGAGGGTTGTTGCTCGATAGAGTGATTGATCTTTGGAGATTTAGTGTTCGTTATTTAACCCCTGCTTTTATTTTGTATTATTTGGTGACCTTGTTGAAGTGATAAAAGTTTGAATTCGAAAGGATGATTATTATGGGAATACTTGGAATAGTTGTTTTCTTGTTTGTAGCCTTTTGCTTTTCAGAATCCCGATCCAGTATTTCAAAAAAAACAGTTCTAGGAGGTTTGGTGCTACAGGGTCTCCTGGCGTTCTTGGTGTTAGGTGCTCCAAAGTGGGGCATCTCGGCGCCACTTGCGTTTGTGTTTGAAGCGATCACTCGCGGAGTGAATCAGTTTCTTGCTGTTATAGATCGTAGTAATGAATTTCTATTTGGACCTTTGGCCAATTATGAAAAGGTAGGGGGCTTTGTTTTTGCAATTCAGGTTATTCCCACTATCATTTTCTTTTCGGCTCTAACTCAGGTGGCCTATTACCTGGGTATTTTGCAGAAAGTGGTTCAAGGATTTGCATTTGTGATGAGGCGTTTTTTGGGTGTGAGTGGCCCTGAGTCTTTGGCTGCATCGGCGGAGATTTTTTTGGGGCAGACGGAAAGTCCACTGCTGATTCGTCCTTATCTTTCTAAGCTTTCGCGTTCGGAATTGTTTTCGATAATGGTTGGTGGAATGGCTACTGTGGCAGGCGGCGTGCTTGCTGCATTTGTTGGAATGTTAAAGGGGCGCATACCCGATATCGCGGGCCATTTGTTAACCGCGAGTGTTCTTGCGGCTCCTGCAGCCTTGGTTGTTGCTAAAATTATGATTCCCGAAACAAAAGATCATTCAAAAAATGAAAACGATAAATCACTTGTAATCGATGACGAAGATTCTAAACCCGCAACCGTTATAGAAGCAGCTTCTAGGGGCGCCAGCGAGGGTCTCGGATTAGCGCTGAATGTGGCCGCAATGTTGATTGCCTTTATAGCGCTTGTTCATTTAGTCGATGGCGGGGTTGGGGCCCTTTTCTCTTTTCTAGGGTTTTCGGGTGTGAATGCCTCTACAATTATGGGTTGGGTTTTTGCTCCGCTCAGTTTTCTAATGGGAGTTCCATGGGCCGAATCAGCAACTGCCGGCAACCTTATTGGGCAGAAAGTCGTGTTAAATGAATTTGTGGCCTACTCAAATCTGTCACAAATGGCTTCAGGTTTGAGCGATAAAACTGTTATTTTATTGTCTTATGCGCTGTGCGGCTTCGCAAATTTTAGTTCCATTGGAATCCAAATCGGCGGTACCGGAAGCCTCATCCCTCATCGAAAAAAAGAGATCGCCGCAATGGGTATTAAGGCTGTTATAGCTGGAAATATCGCAGGGTTTTTAACCGCTTGTTGGGCTAGTTTGTTAATCTAGGCACCTAGCCCTAATTAGTCTTATGTAAACTACGTCAAAAGTATGATGGTAAAGGGCTTTGTGCCCTAAATATTTCTATCAGTGATAAATTGGTAAAATGCGACGCTTACCTTGGTTTTGCGCAGGACTTTTGGCTTCACTTAATCCTGTTATAAGCGCAAATATTAACGACAAAAAAATCGAACTTTCTCCTCTCAATCCCATCAAAGGTCCACCGCGAATTCGGGTTTATGTATCGCAAGAATTAAAAGAGTGTTTGCGGGATGTTGCCAACCCAGATGGTGTTGTTCAGAAAACTTCTGCTTGGACTTTGACTTGCGATGTGTCTCGCTTAGTAGAAATTTCGAAAAATTTACGAGCGCGTCCTTCCAAACGAAATCTCTCGGATTCTTTGTTGATAGCTAAAACTCTCACTCAAAATATCATTAAAAAACGAAATGAATTGATAGGTCTCAATGCAAGACCTTCTGATAGTTTTCTTTCGAACCCAGATACTTCGAGTTGGCTGCAGAACGAAATTAAATTCTACGACGAAACAAGTCCTATATTGGCTGAAATCATGGCGCAACTGACTCCGCTCTATTCTGCGGCTCGCGGGCAAGAATTGTCGCCTGTTTACGAAGAAGCCGCTTTCTATTCTTTAAGAGCCTTGGCTGAATCTTGGCGCTTTAAAGAACTCAATGATTTTTTGGAAAATCAAGGATCCAAAGTGGGAGATGGAAAACGCACAAGCTCGACTCAGTTGTTAAAAGAAGTTGTTTCGTGGATTCAGGCTTTTGGTCCCCCACCCGTGTTTCGAGAAAAAGTTAACACTCCGATAAAAGAAAAAGTCAAAGTCGCGAACAAAGATTTATCAGAATCTGAGTGGCCATTAAGAACTTGGATTTTGAAACGACTTATCTCTCAACGACCGCAGGGAATTTCTGGCTCAGGTGGTGAAACCGAGTTTTTTCTGTGGACACAGAGTTTGTTTTTGCAGGCTCCGCCAGAGTCCGCAGCCGAAAAAGAAAAGGTTTTAAGCATACTTCAAGATTTGTGGATTTCGTTTCCTAAGATGTCTCACGGTTCGACCCTTCGGGAACTCGCAAAATATCTGGGACTACAAAAAGAGTTTCAACCAAAACCTCTAAAAGAATATTCACTAGATCAGCTCATGAACCGCGCCAAAGCTCAGGTGAGAGCTCTCGATTCGTTGGGAGCATTAAGGACCATGAAAAGAGTTCGGCAAATTCCAGCTCAATCGTTGTCTTATGACGAAGTGTGGGACGCTTTAACGTATCATGTTCGTGTTTTGCGATTGCTAGATGAAAGAAGTCAGATTCCAACGACTTTGCAGTCTTACTTACAGTACAAAGACTTTTTATCTTTGCCTCAGGCAGGATTTAAAAACTCATCAGAGGCTCAGAACTATTTTTCAAGATTGCACGAACTCGCAAGACTCTATTGGAATTATGATGATCCTCAAAAGGCTTTAGATATTCTTGATAAAATTGTTTCTAAAAACCAAGTTCTTAAAACCGATTATTTTATGGGGCCGGCCTTGGTTATTCGTGCGCGAATTGCAGAACAGTCTCAAGACCGTTCCCGCGCTTTGGATTTAATGGATCAAGCCTTAAGCTCAAAAATATCAGGAGAACTCGCACTCGATTTGTTGTGGAGAAAAGTCTTTCTCCAACTTGATCGAGTGAAATTCGAAAATCTCAATCCCAATTCCCTATTGGCCCTAATGGAGCCCATAAAAAAATATAGCGATAGAGACATTCAAGAAAAATTGAAATGGCATTACTGGTATGGTCGATTTTTAGCTCTCAACAACAAAGTTGCAGAAGCCAAAAAGTATTTTTATCAGACCTACGAAATGGATTTGTTTAGTTATTATTCTAATCTAGCGGGAATGGAACTCATGAACATGGGTGAAAAAATCGAAGATTGGAAACCCCTCTCTCTTGCTCAAAGATTAAAATACGACGATCACACCTGGGAAACTCCCAACTGGGAAATGTTTATCTCTGATAATGGAAATCCGACTTCGCCGATTTACAAAGAACTGGCGAGAGTTATGGTTCTTGTGAGAATTGGAGAATTAGAATTAGCCAAACAAGCCATTCCCGATCTTGATAGATTTTTGTGGACTCGAATTTTGTCGAATCAGATTTCTTGGAAAAGCCGTCGAGAGTTAGCTCGCTCGGTATCGTACCTTAGAAGGTCCATGAATGACCCTATGGGTTCTCTGCGAGTCGCCGAAATAGCTCGGCAAGCTAGCGGAACCGAATACGACAAAGAAGACTATCTGAATCTTTACCCCCTGCCTTTCTGGGGTCTGATTGAATCTGCTTCCCAAAAAAGAGGTTTAAACCCTCATGTTGTGGCCTCGCTTATAAGGCAAGAATCGGCCTTTAATCCCGAAGCAAAGTCCTGGGCTAATGCCATAGGTCTGATGCAAATAATTCCGCCTGTGGCCGAAGAAGAAGCCAAACTCATGGGTATTGCGCAGTTCGATCCCGAAAGTTTGTATAATCCCGATTTCGCAGTTCAGCTTGGAACGCACCATCTTTCTCGGTTGTTTTCGGATTTCGAAAAGTCATGGATTTGTTCGATTGCGTCTTACAATGCAGGTTCACCCCCAGTTAAAAAATGGCTGCGTTTCTACCCTATAGATATTCCTGAATCCTTTATTGAGAGAATTCCATTCTTGGAGACCAGAAATTACGTTAAGTCGATTTTAAGGAATTACATTAACTATCATCGAGTTTATGGCGCAAATACGGAGTCTATGGATTTAAGTTACCTATTTAAAATGCCTCAAAACCAGCAAGCGGCCAGAATGCCCTCTGAGACGAGTCCCAAAACAAAACCAAATTAGATAAATTGGACTTTGTTCCAATGGATTTATTGTTTTATAAGCTTCAATAGAAACTTATGGACAGAATTCGAATCGGTGCCCGTAAAAGCGATTTAGCCAGATTACAGGCATACCATGTTGCAGAGAAAATTCGAAAAATCAATCCAAGTGTTTTCATTGAATTCAACTTTAAGGAATCATTGGGAGATAAAAACCTAACGGATCCTCTTTGGAAAATGCCAGAGAAAGGCGTATTCACGCAGGATTTTGTGTCGGATCTTCTTGAGTCCAGAGTCGATATCGTGGTGCATTCTTGGAAAGATCTGCCCACAGATCCGCGACCCGGCCTAAAAATTTCTGCCACGCTCGAAAGAGAAGATTTAAGAGATGTTCTCTTGGTTAAAAAAGATTTTCAT
>JACCDO010908417.1_pt1 | contig 14910 bp, 9 predicted proteins | sample 7446101 | NCBI WGS metagenome assembly JACCDO01 (sample SAMN15323440, study PRJNA562643) | freshwater metagenome | isolation source: river surface water | place: USA:Blue River Watershed | collected 2017-08-16
TATTGAAGCCAATGATCAATTACGTGTACTAACACCTGCATCAAATGTGTTAGATAGTAGTCGATCTTATGCCTATACAACCTGGCCACAATTTTCAATAGCTATAGAAAATGCTTCTTTTGTACCTCTTTACAGTGACAATTCTTATATATCGCATCATCCATCATCAGGTGACTATTTCTTGACCATGGCGAGTGATGCATACACACCATTTATCGGTCATACGGACGGTGATAATAATGCTTTTATTCATGGCCATAAATTAAATGGCACTAAATTTTTCAGTTGGGGTTCAAGTGGTCCATCTCGATTTCAACAAGATTTTCTAGCAGCTGGACAAAAAGGTGCTGGATATTATACCGAATTACAAGTTGGTGTTATGCCTACACAAATGCAGACATTTGAAATTAAAAATAACTCCAGCTTTCAATGGACAGAGTACTTCATTAATATTAAAAGCGACTCTGCAGTTCTTAATAGTCCTAATTATAGAGACGTCATTTCTGAAGTAGAAAAGCATATTAAGAATCAATTTTCAAATGAAGATTACTACGATTGGGACTCATTCTTTTCAACATATTCTGTTTTACCTGGTAAAATTTTACAAAACGGACAACCATTTGGTGGATTAGAAGAAAAGATTAGAGGCAAGCAGTTGAATCCTGCATTAGAGTTTGTGGTAACGAGTACTAATGACGCAGATTATGAGCTCATTCAACCATTTGTTGAATTATTAGATATCGGTTATTTTTCCGAGCAAACCCTTGGCAAGACTCCATTAACATATCAGACTACCGATGAATGGTTTGATGCTATCACTGATAGTGCTAGCAAATACGGAATGACTTGGTTGCATGCATTGCATCTAGGAGTGATATTAACCGAAAGAGGTGAAGTAAGTAGCTCTAGGGATATGTTTACTACGTCTTTGCAATTAAATCCAAATAATGTTATTTCTATTCGCAATCTAGCCGTTTTGTCATCAACAACAGCGGATGCCTGGAGTTATTATAGTCAAGCTTTAGCTTTACTATTTAATAAAGCCGAGAGTGCAGTTAATGGTAATGATGATCCCTCGGTTTACACAAGACTAAGTACCAATTTAGTGAATGAAGTATCGATCTTTTTATACTCACAAAGCGCCTCTAGCTGGTATAACGTGTGGGACGAGTTCATAAATCTCGTTCCTAAAGACCTATATTACTTAGACAATTTTATTCGTCTACAATGCAATTACTACAATTATATGCAACAATACCAATTAACTATCGACTTATTGTCGAATAATTGTTTCCCCACATATGCAACAGACAGACAATATTTAATGACTTTGTGGGTAGCAGCCACCGAAGGATTGACAAATGCACAATCAGCATTAGATAAACACCGAACTCACTTGGCGATGCCTATTCCAGAAAATATAGGATGTTCCAAGGGAAGCAAGTGGTGCTTAAACTATTGGTAGACGGCACACATTAGATTATGCTGTTTTTGTATCATTTTAACTTAGAAACTATTTTAATTACACGTTTTCAGTGCGATTATGACGATGACTATGTCAATCTCAATCTACACCGGTACCTTTTGAATCAATTTTTGACATTTTGGTAGGTATTAATACTATTCGTCGATAGTATTCGAGTATACAGGTACCAGGGATGGGTGCGTACGTCTCCCAGCTGCTGTTTCAGCCGCCAGATGTGTCGTATCTGCACGCAAAGAAGCACATCATTTGGCTTAAAACAATAAAAAATGAATCAATTCCAGCATTTTTCATAGATCGTAAAGCTCAGGTTACAGTGTTGTTCTCACACGGTAATGCGGAAGATTTAGGCATGATTTATGAATGGTTTTTAGAATTCTCAAAAGATTTAAATGTCAATTTATTTGCTTACGATTATGAGGGATATGGCAAGGCATCTGGTGAACCTAGTGAAAGTGCAGTGTACGATGACATTGATGCTGCTTATGCATTTCTTATCGAAACATTAAAGATGATACCAGCCAACATTATACTTTACGGTAGATCACTTGGTAGCGGTCCTTCAACTTATTTAGCCGAAAAGTTAGCAAGAAAGAATACAAGAATCGGTGGATTAATTCTTCAATCACCTTTGTTATCAGTGTATCGTGTAGCATTTAATTTTAGATTTACATTTCCATGCGACATGTTTCCTAATGTAGATAGAATTCCCAATATAGCATGTCCACTTTTAGTGATACATGGAACTAGAGATGAAGTTGTACCGTTTTGGAATGGTCAAGATTTATTCTTCGCATCACCAGTGCAGTGGCGAAGCCAACCCTTATGGGTTGAAAATGGCGGACATAATAATTTAGAGATTGTATTAAAAGAAAATGATGTATTATACAATCATATTAGGGCCTTCTTCCTTGAATGGGTGCCGTCATATAGTGTAAAATAAAGTGATTTTCATGGAAAATATAAGCGTGTATCGATAGTTTATGTACTGTATAAGCAACAATTTAATCATATAAAGCATGGGATATTATTTATTCTACCTTTTTATTATTTTGTAGGGTGCGCATCGCTGATCTGATTGATGCTGGATCATTGGGATCTATCCGATGTATTGGTTTACCTGCAGCAGTTTTTTCTATTACTTCATCATTAGCTAAGATATATCTCCAGTAATGACCACTTCTACTTGGTACTTTTTTATTTAATGTTATCCAAATTTTAACATTATCATTGTTATTATCTTTCTCTAATTGCCAATTACATTCGTTTGGATTAATTTCGTCAAATAAATAATCATCAATTACAACTTTACCCATTAATGTGACTGAAAGTTTGTAAGCCAGTAGGTTCACTTGAACATCTTTTTTAGAAATTGTCTTAACATCAACATCTAATCCTAACGAGTTCACAAGCAAATATAACTCAACTTCGTGGGATGTTTGGTACCATTCATATTTACTTGTTTTACCTTTTAATATATCTTCATTTTTCTTATCATCCATCATTTCTGCAAATGTCTTAGTATCAGTATCACCAGTATTAGCACTGTCAACATTTTTTAATTCCGTTTTATAACTTTCGTCTTTCCATATTACATAAATAACAATTATTATGCAACCTATCAAAAGCGTTCCTGTCAAACCGAATCCGATGAGTTCTTCCCTCGACAAGCCGCGGTAAAACTTCACGAAGTGCGTCAAAAGAGGGTGCATTGCAATGACTCGTGTTTCTACCTCTTTGCCAAGAGTCTTTGGAAAGTTTCGAGATTTCGTTTTTTTTAAAAAACTTCTAGAATGGGTGTGGAGCAGTGAAAGGTTTATACCGGTACCGGTATTTTTTTTGCAAAAGGATACATACCAGATACCAAAATTTACAGCAAAATTTGTTAAGACTATGTCGTTGCTGGACACGCACCAGCTCGTTATTAACGGTGATATCAAAGGTTTGAAACAGAAACTTATAGAAAATCCAGAGCTCATTCTTGAAAGAAATGCAAAAGACAACAATTTACTCATGTTAGCTTCTCGATTTGGGCACTTCGACATTGTCAAATATTTAATAGAACAAAATAGAATCAACATCAATGAGCGCAACGATGAGAGATATACGCCGCTTATTTATTCATGTGTTGAAGGCCACAGCGAAATTTCAGAACTATTAATAAAAAATGGTGCTAATATAAATGTTAAAGGTCGACATGGTAATACGCCTTTGATATTCAGTTGCATGGGAAAGCATAAAGAATGCGTTCGTGTCTTATTAAATCATAAAGTAGATGTGCAAGATCGTAATACTGCTGGTTATACAGCTTTAATGATAGCTGGTGCTGAAGGCGATACTGAAATTTTCAATTTACTAATGGAAAATGGAGCAAGAACTACCGATAAAGATATAAATGGTACATCAATACTAATGAAATGTAGTCAAACAGGCAACTTTTCAATAGCCAAATTGCTTATAGATAAAGGTGCCGATATAACAGAAATCGATAAAAAAGACGGTAACTCAATTCTTCACTATGCAAGTGAAAGTGGCAATATGCCACTTGTTGAATTTATCATAAGCAAGAATCCTAAATTAATTAACGCACAAAATTTAATTGGGGAAACATGTTTAATGACGGCTATCCGATCTGCGCACATGAATATTGCGCATTATATCGCAAAGCATGACGAGTGTAATGTCGCGATAAAAAATAATGCTTTCAACAGCGCCTTAATGATATGCACTTACAAGAAGAAAGCAGTAGAGGGCACAGAGGTGGAACCACTTTTTAGTGACTTATGCGATCTGTTGTGCGAAAGGCAAATAGTAATATCCACTCAAGCTAAAGCTAATAAATTCAAAGTGTAAGACCGTGTGTGTAATAAATTAATTAGTTACTATAGCATCATACAAAGGCTGAATGCCGTCGATACTTAGTCCCATTGCTTCCAACTCATTTCCATATGCCTTAATATCTAGCCGTAATTGTAATGCTATTTTCTCGGAGTCAGTCATAGTATTAGTGGTAGTGGTAACCTTTAATCTGCGTTTAATATCCGTCTCCATTTGCACCACAGTCTCCATCAAAGACTGCACTTGCAGTAAATAGTTTGCATTAATATCATTAATAATAGAGGGTGTCCATTGGTCGATAGGTGCAAATGCAGAAATCATATCTTTATTTTTCTCAACGAATGCTTTGTATGGAGCCAAAATACCAGTGACATAAGACGATGCGGCTTCAGGTGGAGGCTTATTCGTCATCCGATAGCGCCCAGCGATTGCCTTGACATTACTTAAACCACGTTTACACTCGCTACTAATAAAGCTACAAATTTTATGCCATATATTTTCACGAATATACTGTAATTTGTTGCATTGGAACAGAATACTGTCCTTGATCACGGTGTACATGGACACTTCTTGCTGGGTCTCGGCGAGTTGATGCCGCGTTAAATACATATAAACATTCTTAAAATATGAATCTTTCATCCATTCTTCATAGTGGTAAAGATCAACGGCTAGTAATACAAGTTCATCCGATGAAATCACAGGAATTGGTGGCGGTGTAGTGCTTGCAACACCAGGTTCTTTAGTATTTCCAGGATTTTTCTTCGCAGAATTAGAAATTTCTTTTTCTTTATTTGCCGCATTAATGTAAGCGAGTACCTCGTTCGCTGCAATATTTTGTAAATTTGATATATCCGTTTTACTTATTATCGCAGTTGGAATATCAAGCAGCATGACGAGCTGCACCTCCAGTCGGTTTATGATTGTTATACTTAACTTAAAGAACTTCATGTCTAACGGCTTCAAAATAATATTTTCGTGCATACAAATACACGTTTCCATGCAAAAAACATTGAATATTGGTAGATGAAAGAGTGCTATTTGGAATTTATTCGTGATTTCTTGTATATCCGCTGCACTGAACACGCTAGTTTGCTTGCTTTCCTCTGAAGGATTCTTGTAAATGAGGGAGTAGGAATTGTACATCAAACCATGTTGATACGCCAAAACACACGATTTGTCTAATCTCCCCGAGATTTCTTGCATCCGAATGCGATAATACAAATCAAATTTCCACTTTTCATCATATAGTTTAACTGATTGATTGGACTTCATACGCAATGAAACAGCTTCTTTCCACTCAATCCCAGCGATGTCAGTGATCGATAGATTGAATTTTTCATAAGCATTGTAACAATGCTTAAAAGTGTTGGCAATGGCGGTATTAAACATGATAGGGAATCTCTCACTAAGTAGCGCCATGATTGGCTTCCACACACTATTGATAACTATATCTAACGGTATATCGATAGAATTTGTACCCGATATTACGTGTTCAGTGGCACTAAAAACGGATAATAAAAGAGATTTTAACACCTTTAATACGTTTTCTAACGCTTCCGTTAACCCAGCAAACGTGCCTCGACCACTGGAGCCGTCGATTCTACCTTGTGTTAATGTTGACTTTACATGAGGCACTACTAATAAATCAGCAATTATACTCTCTAAAATATCCCCTTTACCCAAAACAACTAACGCTCTTAAACAATGAGTAAATTGTCTTACAGGAAAGGTTAGTAAATGACTATTATCAGACTTGATAGTATTACTTAACTCAATTGAAGTAATATATTTTTCCGTATTTGAAAATATAGCGGTTAATTGTGCTTTTAATTTAACAATCAGTAATTCATTCAACTTTATTATGCGTTGTTCAAGATTTCGTATTAAAGACGACGTAGACGCACTAGATGTGACAGATCCACTCTCGATAACATTAGATTTTTTCATTACATTTAAACAATTTGTTGCATTTAATAAGGCATATGCAGCACGCTCTAATTCAGCACAATTAAACACTTCTTTATCAACGCATATACCATTTGATGAAGATTTATATTTTTTAAATAAGTGTAATAAATCTCTTCGTGTTTTCTGTTTATCTGGATTATTATCTAAGGAGTTATTATTATTAATAATGTTATCCGCTACATCAACATGCATCATACAATCAAGTGATGCTTTGATTGCATTTTTCCTATTATGTATATTCTCTTTTTGTTTTAATTTTAATTGAATAGTTTTTACACTCACCACAATATTATCCTGTAATGAAGCCAGATCCAAACGTAGATTTATGAGTGGTTTCCGCAAATGATCAATACGACTATCCACCCCATCTAACTTGGTTGCAATAGTAATAAACTCTGCGTAATCTCGGTTGATTATGTTGTATAACTCCTGCTTTAGGCCTTTGCAATAAAGCTGTAGCTGTTCCTTTATTGATTCTAATGAATCGATTCGACGATATTTTGATATAAAATTTGACGGTGAAAAATTTTGTGATTCGAATTCATCTTCGCGAAATATAAACTCGGTTTTTACTTCCGCCATTCGTTGTTTCCGCTGCAAGCCTTCAAGGCTAACTATGGTTTCTTGTCTTCAAATTTTTTGAAGGAAGGACTCGTGGTAATAGGGGTGTGGACGGTCCAGTTGGTACCGGTAAAAAAGAATAAAAAATCTTCTTTAAAAATTAAAGAATTCAATAGGTAATTTAAAGTACTAGCAGTTGAGATTCTAGCATAATTATCACGGAAAGTAGTAATGGAAGCATTGACGCTAGAAAACTGTTTGAGGAAAGCGCGATTTTCAGATATTAATTTATTATTAGACGAATTCAATAATGCAGCCGCTAGTGCATCATTAACAAGGTATTTTGGCTGTTTTGCATCAAAGACATCTCGATTTTTAGGTACAGATAAGAGTGAAAATTGGACTGTGGAGGAGTTTTGGAATTATACGTCCCCTCATTTTAAACAAGGAAAAGGTTGGACTTATGTCCCCATAACAGGTTCAAGAAAGGTTGATACCTATCAAACTTTCGCAGTGTTTGACGAATTAGTTTCATCTGAAAGTTTCAAAGCAACTGGTCGTGGCACAGGGACTTGCGAATATGATATTGTCAATAATTGTTGGTATATTGTCACATATCATTTATCATTTCCAATTCCGAATCCATTAGCAAAAGCATTATGTAATACTATAGCAGAATATGAAATAAAAGAAAAAGATAAAAACGCAGATAAAATTGCCGAAGAACTGATTGCAAGTTTAGAGAAAGAAAAAAACGATTCACAGAAATCAGTAAAAGGAAAAACTAAAGGTGGGAAAGGAAAGTAAGAGCTTCTGCTCAAAATTTCTAGATTGTATATGATAGTTATTGATGTTATTCAAAAATTGTATTAATTATTAACATATAAAAAATGATTTAAACAAAAAATTACATAACCTTTAATCTTATTTTACCAAAACATAATGCGCCATGCTTTGTCTTCAGCAATAATAATGGCTACTAGAAATCCAGTAATAATTGCCAATAGTAATAAAACTAGCATAACACTTAAACTAACATCAAGGCATTGCTTGACTTTAGACTGGTCATACATGTTCCACAACTGCATGCACTGCAAGGCAATTACAGTATAAACAAAAATTTGAATTAATCTAAAGACATAACTAACAATAAATATCCACGACGATGTGAAATATTCATAAACATCAAATAGTGCTAAACCTATTAGAAATAACACAATTACAAATGCACCCACAGAGAAAATACGTATTGCTGTAATCAATTCATCGGCCATTGCTTTTAAACCAATTAAGTTAAATAATATGATACTTGAATTAACTAATAACGATATTTTATTAATAAGTTGCATTAAACTATCACCGTAATATAATCCTAATGCAGCAAAGGGCAAACTCCAAATAGCAACACCAATAGCAGTATATACACCTTGACTACGTAATTCTCTTTCCTCTGGATTCTCAAATTTCCTAACTGGTACAATAGGTAACAATAACCAATGCACTGCAGCACCTGGAAATGTTAATAGGTATATTGTTATAAACAACAAAATGTAAATCGGATTATACCAACTGAAGCAACATCGTACATGACAAAAGAGTAATTCAAGCATCGCATTAACCTCGTCTGAAACATACTGAAATAATGATTGATGTAAAAAAGCATCCCCTGAAGATGCGTAATCGCCCGTAACATCCTGAGATAAATCAATAAAAGTGGGTATCAAGCCTTCGCGTTCGTTGGAGTGCGATCGACGATTTGCCATCACTACTGACACCGATCAAAATCTTTTTCCTCGACTACGACTCGCGCACACTGAAAACGCCCAAATCTTCAGGATAGGATGGACCTCCGGGCGGCCTATAGAATACAACTATAATATCTATAAATATGAAAAAAATACAAGTGTATATTCAATTTTAAATATTAATGTTTAAAATCTTATCATCAGAATAATAATTAGTACTATTTACAGTTACCGGTAAGAAATATTCACTGTTTTAAACAGTCTGTTTATGAAGAAATATCAAAATTGTCTTCAAAATCATCGACATTGTCCTAAAAGTGTTTGATCTAACTGTTAATAGCATCTCGAACAGCGTTTATTCTGACATCGGACGTGCTCTTACTCGCTGCATTATTTCCATCTCTCCTTAACTTCTCCATTGCCATAGCCGTATCTCTTGTTGATTTCTCCATTGCCACAATCGTATCTCTTGTTGATTTCTTTATTTATGCAATTTGCTCTTTATTTTTTTGTACACGTAGAAATACAAATGTGGCGAATACAGTTATGAATACAATAGTAAGCACAGCCGGTGCGAATAACTTCATTAATTCGAAGTTCATCTCGTCTGTCGTCATCGAATTGACAAGAAGCAGAAAGTCGTCCAGTTGAGTTAACTGCAAAATGGAAGCTCTTCGAGCGTTCACACGGCAATGCACACCAAACGAGAAGCCGTAACAGATACTAAGGACAATGGACAAAAGCACAATAATTATCTGGCGACTCATTTTTATTTCTGGTTCTACTGCTGCTACTGGGATTTCAGAACTTCTTCCACCCTTGACTCTTCGTTGAACGAACTTCGTCGCTTTAGCTAGTTTTTTCCTAAAAAGTAGAGTTCGGAGAGTCTTACAAATTTAGGGATTATGGATGAAAATGGTCGCGAGTTAAATTAACTGGCAGCTCGAAGTATACTGTTTATAATTCAACCCAGCAAGAAGCGGGCTAACGGACAAGAGGAGTACACATTTAAGCGACTAATTATTCTCGTTTACAATCAAGTATTTAGGGTATATCGGAAGCGCACTTGGTCAATCAACAAACGATCAGGTACATGTTATTGTTTGCTATGTTGATATTCATCTATTTATGTACAATTCTTAATCCCCATACCGGTAGGCCGGTTTGGTGATGACAGCAGTCATTTTATGATACCTGCAACAAAAATTAACAAAAGCATATTTGCGCGATAATTGTACTCACTCACTTACTTACTCAAGCACTCACAACCGCTTACATGGTCGCTCACTCGCTCACTCACTAGAAAAGTATAAAATGATGATTATATTCGTACTATTGCTCTTAGTGAGCTCAACAATGGCATTTCAATCAAAAATTATGACAAATAAACGTTATAATGCTCCAAAAATGTCTGTATTTGATGACGCCGTAAAGGATTGGGCAAAGAATTACCCAGCTGCGTATGCTAAAGGTTGGGGACCAACTACTAAAGCCGAAAGATGGAATGGTCGTCATGCTATGTTTGGTTGGATTGCTTTACTTGCCACTGGTTATGCTAAAGGCCATGGCTTAATTCCAAATGCTGATACTTTATTAAGCATTAAAGATTGGGGCACACTTGCCTATTTATATGGCGGATCTATCACCAATGAACGCGCAGTCATAATTGTTGGACATTTACACCTACTTTTATTCTCAGTATGCGCTGCTGTTGCGCCATTATCTAGTCAAGATAAAATATATTTAGAAAATGGAGAAGAGCATGAACCAGCTGCTGGTTTAATCCCAGCGATTGTACCTGGACTTTCTAAGCAAGCTGAATTATTGAATGGTCGTCTTGCAATGTTAGGTTTAGTTGTACTTGTTCTTGTCTCTGCTGTAAATCAAACTCCTATCCTAGACACAATCAATGCTGGTGTAGGCGGAATTTTATTTTAAAATATTTTTTGTTACTTAACGTTAATAAGATAATATACATATATATTTAAGCCTAATAATATTTGCTACGCTAAATTAAATCCTTACAAAATAGAATAGAATAGAATAGAATGGAGCATAGATTACAGCCAAAGTCAATGCCACTCTTCATTTTGAAGCCGCCAATGAGCAACATTGTGCCTGGTAACTTGACCGAACAGATTAATTGACAGCACCGGGAATTTTCCCAAACCAAAAAGGAAAGGAAGGAGAATTTTTTTTTTTTTTTTAAAACCCACCCGCTTCCAAGTCGGTCGCCCAACGCGCAGTGCGGCTAATGAGCGCGGTTTGCAGTAGTCTTCTTTTCATTGTTCTACTGTTTCTAACATCGCCAACATGTGCGTTCATCTCAACCAAACAATTACGAGGACATCAACAGTTATATCTCGTTGATCCTACTCTTCTACAAGGTGATTCCAACACCATTCAGTCGGGAATTGATGCGTTTGTGCACTCATTTGAAAACACTATAAAATTTAAGGTCATTGGCACAACAGTTGGTACTGTATCAGCTGGTCTTCTGTTTGCCTTTATCACATCTTCAATATCTAAGAATGTATTTAAATCCAAGAGCAAGACTAAAAGCAAAATAAAAACTATAAATAAAGTAGATATTTCAACTGAAGCTTGGGTAAAACTTCTATTTTGTGTTTCTATTGATTTATTGGGCGATGTCTCCTTTTTATTGCCTGGAATTGGAGAGGCGGAAGACATCGCTTGGGCTCCAATAAGTTCATTTCTTTTATCACAGTTATTTGGTGGCAATACTGCAATTGTTTCACTAGAATTTATATCACAGATATTACCACTAGGTGTCACTGATGCATTACCAGTAGCAACTATTGCGTGGCTACTGCAGTATGTTTTCAAAGATTCAAGCTTATCTAAATTACTTAATGTGAATCCAACTATTATTCCATTAGTAACCAAACTCACCAAGGATAACAATAATAATAAAAAGAAATAATAATGTCATCAATACTTTATTTAAATGTATAAATCAAATTTACAATAAATTCATTTACTATTATGTTTCAACCTCATCATTCTCTACTTCTTCAACAGCAGCAGACTCCTGTGATTCATCCACAGGTTCAGATACAGTTGTATCAGTACGTGCAGCTTCAGTGCGTTTTTTTTCTGTAGGACGGGAATAATTAAATTTTTTCGCCTCCTCATATTCTTTCTTTCGTCTTTCCTTAGCTTCCAACAAATACGCTTTCTGCTCTTCCGTGAGAGGCTTGATTTCGTTGCTTTTAGTCTGGACGAGCGCCTGATCTAAACTTCGATTTGCCGAATATTTTGAGCATAATTGCGTAAATCTCTCACCTCTTTTCCCAGTGTAAGTGGGTAGTTCCATGATAGATGCTCGTGCTTTGGTAGGCATTGGTGGCTTCTTGAAGGATGCAGACGTTTTGCTTTTGTAACTAGTGTTCGAGTTAACCGACCCCGCATCATCACTTCTACTGAGTGAATCATCTATATGTTTACTATTTCGTGACGATTCTTCGCCTAATTCTTTATCTGTAAACTCATTCAACTTTTGCATACTTTTGATATAAGATTGCACTGGAATACCAGTACGTTGCTCAAACATATTTGATATATTTTCTACTTTAAGTTTATACTGTTTCTGTTGCAATGGTGTCAATTCTTCTAACTGCTCGGCGGCGTCATCTTTACTTGGTTCATTTGAACGGGTCTCATGGATTGCATCCATTATTGACTTAGTCGTATCAGATCCAACGGTACTATCATCTAATGAGTTGTTTCCATCCATCGTTCGTTTTCTACGTCTCTCTGCTATTTCAGCTTCTGTAGGGAAGTCAATACCTAATATTTTTTTAGTTTTTTCAATGCGTTGACGTAATTCGGTTTGGCTATAATCAGCCGATTGAGAACCAGGCTCTAATCCAGAGAAATCATAAGTTTCAATATCAGGAAGATCATCTATACGCCCTTTTAATTGTTCAACATCATCAATTATAACATCCAATTCTTCGTTTTCCTTGGCCATTATACCTTCTACATCTAACTGTAACTTCCAGCTACGTGCTCTAGCACCACTAGGTACACTTTGCAGCAATACACCAACCGGTTCACCATTAAAATTCCACATTTTTACCAACATATCAGCACCCGATGTAAGAACCCCTTCAGGAGTACATTTCATAGTAATAATACGATCATCATGTGCCGTAACGGACCACTTAAAATCAACGCCTAGATATGACATCGCGTTATACTTTGCTCCAATCATGAAGTTCATTGGGGCATCTCTTATTGGTGGAGGCGCTGATATACCTGGTTGACGATGAAGTATTTTACATTGTCGATATAAATGTAAATGCTTTCCATGATCTTTCGCCAATCTATCACCACCAATATCCAGTAGTGCGTTCTTCACAGAAAAGCAACGAAGATGACCAAGATCATCACCAGTAAAAAGTAGATAGTTTTTAGGATTCCAATCAATGCATTGCGCCGGAGTTGTCTTGCCCCACTTGGTTTCGCTCAAGTCGAACTCACTTTTAGCCAACATTTGAAGAGTAAGAATGTCTTTCTGATCAAATAGATCTACTGAATCTTGCATTGAAAAATCAACAGACGTCACAGAGGACGATGCTTCACCAGGAGTATGTAAATCAAAATATCCATCTTTACCATCATCATCATCATCATCATCACTTTCTTCTTCATCTGATTCGATACGATTAATTTTACGCATTTGTTTTTCATTTTCAACATTTGCTGAAATATCATGAACTTCTTCATTGACCGCAGGGAATATTCTCAATGGTGGCTCCTCTTCACCATCCTTAACACGTTTACGTGGTTCATAATCTGCTCCACATGGATCTTGATTCATAAATCCACATATTTTTCGTCCACCTTTTCTACATTTTTTGGATGTCCACAATATGACGTTTCCTCTACTATCCGATGATGCAATGATTGGATAAGGATACAAGAATTTCAACGTAATAATATGCTCATTTTCATCACATGCTCTAATATCTTCCTCCATCTTACCAGAATCATAATCCCAAAATCTCATGGTATCACTGGATGCACCAGCGGTAACAACCACCTCATCGAACGGATTGAATACTAAACAAAGTAACTCCGGATGAAAGTTCCAACGGTCAAATGTCCGTTTAATAGTACAATCTTCCATACTATTCTCGTCATAAACCCTCATAACACCATTGGCAAAGCCGGCAATAAAATGACGATCAGAATCAACGTATTCCAAAGCTATAATAGCAAAAGGATTGTCTCCATTTTGAACTGTTTTCATTTCGGCACCACTTAAGTGGTTATACACGGTCATTTTCCCTCGCACGTCGCCGATTATCATTTTTCTCATTCGATCATCTAAGCAACAGGCGGTTATTTCATTGCCGCAAATATTACTATTTGTGATAGTTTTACTACCTACCAATGCATCCCACACCATCACATTTCTCTCACTAGCTGTGATGAAGACTGATGCTTCCTCATTCCATGCCAACCACTGAACGTTACTAAAATCTGTTGTAGCACCATGAACAACACGCTCTTGATCGAATGAAAATATGTTCTTTGCAGCTGCATATATTCTTGAGTCATTTTCCTTTTGCATTTCAGTTCTAGGAGGGAGCACACAATGCATGAATGCAGCTAACTTGGTTGCATTAGGAGCAACGAAGGTATCAGTGCTTGTATTAGAAAATACTTGTACGCACTGGAAATTTCTCATATCCCACAATCTAAACTCACCAGAAACATCTGCTGTGATAATTTCAGGTGTATTAGGCACAGTAACGCACCCAACTAAGCTGTTACCATGACCTTTCAGTCTGAACACCATATTATTTACAAACGGACTCCATACACACGCATCATGCTCAAATCCACAACTAACTAACAATCGATACTCTTCGCTATATGCAATATCTATAATGCCTTTCTTGTGTCCATGAAGCCTCATGATTTTCTCTTTCGTGTATGTGTCCCATAAAATAATTGTCTTATCCAATGAAGCTGACGCAATATTATCTAATTTTTCTAATCCAATCAATCCCATAACTATATCTTGATGACCAGAAAATGTAGACACTAATGACCTATTTGAAATCTTCCAGGAGTATATATTACTATCAGTTGCCCCGGAATACAGCAACCTATTGCTGGGTATGTATGCTAGCGACATCTGAACTCCAGGAGTCGTCCATGTAGCTTTCTTTTTATATCTTCTGGCTGGATTCGGATCAACAATTGAGTATGTTTCCATGGTCATATTTGATATTGATGTGACCAATAAATCTCCTTCACTAGCAACATATTGCATTGCAA
>JACCDO010290519.1_pt1 | contig 14909 bp, 15 predicted proteins | sample 7446101 | NCBI WGS metagenome assembly JACCDO01 (sample SAMN15323440, study PRJNA562643) | freshwater metagenome | isolation source: river surface water | place: USA:Blue River Watershed | collected 2017-08-16
CAGAAAGTTTTTCAAGTTTTTGTAATTCCTCGTGAATCATAACTTAGCTTCGGATGATGGCCCCCACTTGATTTTGAAAGGCATGAATCAAGTTACTCATTGTTTTTTCAATTTCCTTATCGGTCAAAGTATTTTCTTGATCTTGAAGAATAAAACTCAGCGCATAGGCTTTTTTTCCTGCTTCCAGCTTATCCCCTTGATACACATCAAACACATCCAAGCGCTTCAACAACTTTCCTCCTGCCTTTTCAGCAACCACCTTGACACGGGCAAAGGACACTTCTTTGTCCAGCACCAAGGAAAGGTCACGGCGAACTTCTGGAAACTTGGACAGCTCTTGGAATTTCTTCAATCCGGAAGATTTTTTGGCCAGTAAGTCCCAGTCTAATTCTGCATACCAAACCTCCTGCCTTACTTCAGCCAACTTCAATTGCTGATCCTCTACCAAGCCTAAGGTCCCCACCACTTTTTCACCCAACTTCAAACTCAAGCCGTAAGCAAAAGGGGCTGTTTCAATGACTTCTACCTCGCTTACTTCTACATTCAAGCGCTCGAGAATTCGAGTGACTGTGGCATAGAGATCGGTAAATGCAAATGGCTTTGCGGACTCAAGCCAACTCTCAGAAGAACGGTTGCCGGACTGAAAAATCGCCAAACGTCGCGACTCCTTGTAGCCACCTTCTGCCTTCTTTTGATATACTGTACCAAACTCAAAGCACTTCAAGTCGGTTTGTCTTCTGTTGATGTTGTGTGCAACTACTTCCAAACCTGAGAATAAGAGCGTTTGACGCATCACACCCAAGTCTTCACTCAACTTGTTGTAGATCTCCACGGTAGTGCTCGCATCCAAAAAGCCTGCCTTTTCCACATACTTGGGGCTGGTCAAGCTGTTGGTCACCAACTCAAAATAGCCTTGGTTGGCAAGCAATTCGGTCAATCGGTACTGCAACTTTGCCACATCCTTTACGGGATGCTCAGCCAAGTAATCTGTGCGCAGGTTGTCGGAAAGGAGCACTTGCTGAAAACCATGTATGCGCAGTACTTCTTCAATGATATCCGCTTCTCGGGTGACATCCACCCGGTAAGGCTTGACGGTGGCCACAAATCCTTCGCCCGTTAACTCAGACACCGCAATTTCTAAACTTTCAAGTATTGCGACCACTTCGTTGGGTTCGATAACTTTGCCAATCAATCGATTGATGTGTCCAAAATTGACTGGAATACGCACATCCTGCTTGGGTTCAGGATAACTATCGGTAATTTCAGAGGCTACTTTTGCTCCGGCATAGCGCTGCAATAGGATGACGGCCTGCTTGAGTGCATACACCGGCATGTTGGGATCAGTTCCCCGCTCAAAACGGAAGGAAGCATCGGTCTTCAATCCATGCACCTGAGAACCCTTACGAATCACGTCAGGGGAGAAATAGGCAGACTCCAGGAAGATGCTTGTGGTTTGATCAGAGACGCCTGAAACGGCTCCTCCAAAGACCCCAGCAATACACATCCCACCCTTCGGATCACAGATCATTAATTCTTCGCCAGAAAGTTTTCGCTCTTTTCCGTCTAGGGTCACGAAGGTGCTCCCTTTCGGAAGTTTACCTACCCGAATTTTTCCCTCTCCAATCTTGGCAGCATCAAAGGCATGCAAGGGCTGCCCCAAATCGTGAAGGATGTAGTTGGTGATGTCCACTACATTGTTGATCGGTTCCATACCCAAAGAGCGCAAAAAATGCTGCAACCATTGTGGGGAAGGTCCTACTTGAATATTCGTCAAGACAACCCCTGCATAGCGAGGGCAATCGTCCGTTTTGTCCACGACTACTTGCACCACAGGGCCTTGAGCCTCCACGGGTAGTGCTTTTTCCTCGGGCAAACAAAGGTCTCTTCGCAAAAGTGCTTTCAAGTCTCTAGCCACGCCTAGGTGTGAAGCGGCATCGGCGCGGTTGGGGGTAAGCCCGATTTCTAAAATTTGGTCTTGGGTCACTTCAAAATAGGCCGAAGCAGGAGTCCCGTTTGGAAGGTCCGTGTCCAGCACGATGATTCCCGCATGGGAAGTTCCAATTCCAATTTCGTCCTCGGCACAAATCATCCCTTCGGAAACTTGTCCTCGAATTTTGGCTTTCTTGATTTCAAAAGGCTCTCCATTGCTTGGATAAAGGGTGGCTCCGACGGTAGCCACCACCACCTTCTGACCTGCTGCCACATTGGAGGCGCCACAGACGATCTGAGAAACCTGTCCTGGACCGATGGCCACAGTAGTCAAACTCAACTTATCTGCATCGGGATGCTTTTCACAGGTCAACACTTCTCCAATGACCATCCCCTCCAAGCCTCCTGGTACAGACACATAAGAATCAATGCCCTCTACTTCTAGTCCGGATTGGGTGAGTAGTGCCGCAATTTCGGCTGGGCTTTCAGTCAAATGGATGTACTCCTTGAGTCTATTGATCGATATTTTCATAGCAATGGGTGAGCTGCCCTTCCGGTTAGCAAAAAAGGTGCAGAAGCACCTTGTGGGTAAGTTACAAATTTAAAAGATTTGCTTGAGCCCTGGGCATTAATCGTAATTTTTCTCCCCAACCGGAATGGCTATTTCCAAGCTATTTTCTCGAGGAGGCAGCGGGCAGGCAAAGTCAGGATTATAAGCACAGTAGGGGTTGAAGGCAAGGTTAAAATCAATCGTTATGCTGTTTTTTCCATCTTGGCGAACATTCAGGTAGCGCCCTCCGCCGTAGGTTTCTTTGCCTGAAGTCTCGTCTGCAAAGGCCAAGAAAAAGTTACGCATATCGGATTCACTCAGAGATTGCAGCAGGAGGACTTTGTTGGTTTTTCCGCCCAACTCAAATTCTGCCCAGGAATGTTCCAAGTAGCGCTCGGTGCTTCCGTCTGTCAAAGGAACCTCCCGAACTTTCTTGATTTCAATGGGAAGCAAGCGTGCTTTGACCCGATAGGAAGGGTCGATGGCATAAAATTTCAAACTTTGTAATCCGCGTTTTTGCTCCTCGGTCAAGGGGGACTCGACATTGAATCGGATGTATTTGAATTGACGCTCGCGCTCCGTTTCAATTTTCTCGATGTAATCCTCGGGGCTTTCGGCAGCAGTAAACATGTAGGTGATGGTCCCCAAGATCACGAGGGATGCTACAATGAGAATAAGATGACTTGATTTCACGTGTCCAAATTTATGCTGTATACTCCTAACAATCCCTCACTACTCTTGGTTTGACCGCATGCAAAACAAAGCTACCAATTTACATCCTCCCTTCATCCGCAAAACTAAAGTACCCCTGATCGGTGTAGATGAGGTGATCCAGTAGCGGCAATTCCAACTCCTTTCCTATTTGCTGCACCCGTTGGGTGAGGCGCTGATCCGCATCGGAAGGCTGAAGGTTTCCACTAGGGTGATTGTGAACCAAAATTAGGGAATGTGCCCCGTGTTCCAAAGCAAATTTGAAGACTACCTTAAGATCAACTACGGAAGCCGTTGTCCCTCCTTGACTGACCCGTTGCTTTTTGATCAAGCCATTGGTTCGATTCAGCAGAAGTAAATAAACTTGCTCTACTGGCTCATCGTGCAAGTCAGGTCGCATGAGCAAATAAACTTGCCGAGAACTGGTTATTTTTTCGCGCTTGGGAAGTTCCTGCTCTTTTCTCCGTCTACCCAATTCCAAGGCACTGACAATCGAAACAGCTTTGGCCTCCCCTATCCCCTTGAATTGGGTGAGGTCTGCTACGGACATCCTTGCCAGAGCAGCCAAGTCATTCCCAACCGAGGACAGCAACATCCGGGCTAGGTCGACGGCACTGCAGGCAGCAGTGCCGGTGCCAATCAAAATGGCGACAAGCTCTGCATCGGAGAGGACCGCCTTCCCTTTGAGGAGGAGTTTCTCGCGGGGCCGATCTGCTTCGGCCAACTCAAAAATTCTAATGGAGGAGTGTGTATCCATGTGTAGGTTAAAAAGTAAATTAAACCTACGGAAAAAAGGGCATAAAAAAACCCTGCTTGTAGGCAGGGTTTGATTTTTTGATGGGATAAATTACCCCAAAGCGCTTACCACTTTAGCCAATCTTGACTTCTTGTTGTTTGCGTTGTTTTTATGAATGACATTCTTCTTAGCCAGTTTGTCCAACATGGAAGAAACTTTCTTGTACAACTCCATCGCTTCTACTTTATCGGTAGCCGCCTTCAATCTTTTGATAAAAGTACGGGTGGTCTTAGCCTGATATCTGTTTCTCAAACGCTTTACGTCGTTGGCGCGAATTCTCTTTAGAGCTGATTTATGATTTGCCATAGCTAGTTAATTTTCTAATTCTTGTCCGAGTCCTATTTTGAACGGGAATGCAAAGTTATTGGAAATAATTAATTCTGCCAAAGGAATTTCAAACATTCCTTTCCATGCATGAGGAACTAAGAAAAAAAAATACAGATTTATGGCAAAAAACAAGGTAAAAATGGGCTAAAGCCCCTTTTTATTCGAAAAAATCTAGTAGATTCAGTCATGAATTTTTTAATCTTTTCTTCGATATTTTTTCTTTTTTCTCTCCTTCCGGTACCCTTCTGGGGCTTTTTCGGACATGCCTTGATCAATCGGCAGGCTGTTTATTCCCTTCCTCCCGAAATGCTGGTGCTTTACAAGAAAGAGTTGGCCTACCTCACTGAAAAATCGGTGAACCCCGACCGAAGGCGCTATGCCGTCAAGGGGGAAGCCGAAAAGCATTACATCGACCTAGACCATTACGGGGATAGTGCTCGCTTCCTACTTCCAAAATATTGGGCAGCCGCGCTGGAACAGTATCCCGAGGACTCCCTGCGAGCACATGGCATTGGGCCTTGGTCTACCTACCTCACTTTTCTGAGTCTGACCAAAGCTTTTGCTACAAAGGATCAAGCCGCCATCCTGCGCCTGTCAGCAGACCTTGGGCATTACCTCGGGGATCTGAATGTCCCCTTGCATACTACCCAAAACTACAATGGGCAACTCAGCGGACAAACGGGCATCCATGGATTCTGGGAAAGTAGGATTCCGGAACTGCAGGCCAAGAATTACCAGTTTTGGGTGGGCAAGGCAAGTTATGTATCCGATCCCCAACAAGCACTTTGGGAAACTGTCGCGAGAGCTCATTCCCAGGTGGACTCGGTCTTGCGCATCGAAAAAATCCTCAGCCAACAGTTTCCCGTGGATCAAAAATACAGTTACGAGGAACGAAATGGGCTGACCGTTCGGGTCTATTCCCGAGAATTTACAGAGGCCTATGCCCTTGCGCTTGATGGGCAAGTAGAGCGGCAAATGCGCGCTTCCATCAAACTGATTGCTGACTTTTGGTACACCGCCTGGGTCAATGCTGGGCAGCCAGACTTAAGTTCACTCAAGCAGGAGGCTGCCCAAGAAGAGGGCCTTCGCCCCGATCCCAAACTGCGGGTACGCGAGCATTGCCCCTAATCCGGGAATTTCTGTCCTAGATTCCTTGCTGCCGAATCCACTCACAAATACCTGACCCAGACTCCGAAAATCCCCTGAACGGCAGTAGCACGCTGCATATAGGTTCGATCCAAGTCATTGATGACGATTTTATTTCCATTTAGGAACCCATAGTTCCCTCCGAAAACCAAGTTGAGATCAAAAACGCCCAGTACTTCCTTTGCCACGGTATAGTTTGCGATTAGCCCTCCCGAAAAATGAGCGTAATCCAGAATAAATCGGGAAGGACTCAGTCCATGAATCACCTGCAATTGCCCATAGCCCAGTTCGCCACGGAGTGCAAGATTTTGGAAAACAGGGATTTGATGGTAGAGGTACATCCCAGATTCAGGCATCCGTACTTCCTTAAAAAATCCACCTAAGAAGCGATTGGGCTGAATGATGGACCCTTGAGTCCCGAAATAAAGGCCTAAGCCAGGATAGCCAGAAAACTCAAAATCCACCTTCAAGCGGAAGCCTGGTCCCATCGCATAGGTATCGCCCAAAAAGCTACCCTTCTCATAGCTGCGGTACAGCAGTTCCACCCCAGGAGCGAAGGTAAACTGTCCCTTGGGTATCCCTACCTCCTTTTTCATCTCCTGCGAGAAAGCAGGAAAACTGGTCCAAAGAAGTAAAAGCAAAACAACGAGGCTTCTTCGGTTCATTCGCGGACAATTTTTAAGGTACCCAAATCAATTACCCCGTCAGCAGCTCTATCCGCTGTAGAAAATGAATAATACCGATAAAGAACAGACATTCCCGTGTCCTCCAATTCAAATTGGGCCGGTGCAGACAGCAGCAAAAAATACTCCGTGTTGAATGAGATATCCGTTCGGGCAGGGACAACTAGTCGAAATTCACCACGATTGGTTGTTTTCACCCTATAAATAATGGATTTGGCCACCGGAGGCTGAGCTACCCCAAAATCAAGATCTTGGGTCAGGATAAGTTCCAAATCAGCCACTGGTTTACCGTCCACATCCACGATCTTTCCGGTAAAGGTATCAAAGCTATTGTGGATGAATTCTTGACAGGCCCCGAGCGAAAGCAGGAGAACGAGGAGTAAAAAAGTGATTCCTTGGCTGCAGATTTTTCTCATTTATTTATTGAAAACACGCGAAAAGGACCAGGGCTACACCTTCGAGGTCTGAAAAAGACCTCAAAGGTTTATTTCAAATTCTTGTAGCGAATGCGCTTCGGCATCACGTCGCCGAGTCGCTTCTTCTTGTTTTCCTCGTAGTCGGAGAAGTTGCCCTCAAACCAATACACCTGCGAATCGCCTTCAAAGGCTAGGATATGCGTACAGATTCGATCCAGAAACCAGCGGTCGTGAGAAATGACCACTGCACAGCCTCCGAAATTTTCCAAGGCTTCTTCCAAGGCACGAAGCGTGTTCACATCCAAGTCGTTGGTCGGCTCATCCAGCAAAAGCAGGTTGCCACCTTCCTTGAGCGTAATCGCCAAGTGGACGCGGTTGCGCTCCCCACCGGAAAGCACCCCTACCTTTTTCTCTTGGTCTGAACCTGCAAAGTTGAACTTGGACACGTAGGCCCGTGAATTGACCTCCTTGTTACCCAGTTTCATCAATTCATTGCCATCGGAGATCAACTGGTACACAGTCTTGTTGGGGTCCAACTTATCGTGTTCCTGATCCACATAGGCTAATTTCACCGTATCACCTACTTCAAAGTTACCTGTATCCGCCTTTTCTTGCCCAGTAATCAGTTTGAAAAGGGTAGACTTACCCGCACCATTGGGACCGATGATGCCTACAATCCCCCCTTGAGGTAAGGAGAAACTGAGGTTTTCAAAAAGCAACTTGTCTCCGTAGGCTTTGGATACGTTGTTGACTTCAATCACCTTGGCTCCCAAGCGAGGTCCTGGTGGGATAAAGAGCTCCAACTTGGCTTCTTTGTCTTTGGACTCCTCTCCGATCAATTTGTCGTAGGCATTCAAACGGGCCTTGCCCTTGGATTGCCTGGCTTTGGGCGACATGCGGATCCACTCCAATTCTCGCTCCAAAGTCTTCTGACGCTTGGATTCGGTTTTCTCCTCCTGCTTCAGTCGGTTTTGCTTTTGATCGAGCCAAGAGGAATAGTTGCCCTTCCAAGGAATGCCCTCGCCACGGTCTAGTTCAAGGATCCAACCAGCCACATTGTCCAAGAAGTAGCGGTCGTGGGTAACCGCAATGACGGTGCCCTTGTAATTCTGCAAATGCTGCTCCAGCCAATGCACCGACTCAGCATCCAGGTGGTTGGTCGGTTCATCGAGCAAGAGTACATCCGGCTCCTGCAAAAGCAAACGGCAAAGTGCTACGCGTCTTTTCTCCCCACCGGAAAGGTTGGCTACATTGGCATCTGCCGGCGGGAGACGCAAGGCATCCATAGCCTTATCCAGCATCACATCCAGTTCCCAAGCGTTGACTGCGTCTAATTTCTCCTGCACTTCCCCTTGGCGGGTAATCAATTTATCCATGGCATCCGGATCGTCCATCAGCGCGGGATCCATGAATTTCTCGTTGATCTCTTCAAATTCTTTGAGCAAGGCAACGGTACTCGCTACCGCTTCCTCCACTACTTCTTTGACGGTCTTGCTGGGATCCAATTTGGGCTCTTGCTCTAGCATCCCTACGGTGTAGCCTGGTGACCAGACCACTTCTCCTAAAAATTCCTTGTCCAGGCCCGCGATGATGCGTAGTACGGAGGACTTTCCTGAGCCATTGAGACCCAAAACGCCAATCTTGGCTCCATAAAAAAAGGAGAGGTAAATATCTTTGAGTACTTTCTTTTGTGGGGGGTATATTTTAGAAACCCCAGCCATGGAAAAGATGATTTTTTCTGCGCTCATGCCAGTAAAGGAATTGGGTGGATAAGTAACAATTGTAAAAGGCAAAAATATACCTTTCTTAGGATAAGTGTGGGCTAATTGATTATTTTGCATAAAATTGAGTTACACCACCTATAACCTAGAGTAGTACCATGCAACATGCCTTTGGATATATCCAAGACGGAAAGGTCTTTCTAAAGGGATTTTTAGGTAGACCAGACCGAGTGATTGGTGAGGTGAAAGGAGACGAGGCATCGACCCTCCTTTATTTTGAAACTCGTTTTTCCCAACTTGAAGAAAAGGTGGCTCACTTGAAGGCTGCCATCCAAGAAAATCAAAATAAGGGCTCCTTCTTGATGAAATTGATTCACCTCAAGGAATCACTTTACGAAAGTGATGCGTTGGGGGATTTCGCTTCCCTCATTGCAGAACTTGAGGAGCAAGAGGTCCTATTGGGTGAAATTATTCAAGGCAACCGAAGTAAAAACCTAGAGATCAAGCAAGGATTGATCCAGGAAGCCATTGACCTTCAAGGGAGCAACGACTGGAAGGAAACTACAGAAAAATTCAAGGAACTAAAGTTGCGCTGGATCAAGACTGGCCCAGTGGAAAAAGAAGTGCATGAGGAACTGGAAGCTGAATTCAACCAGGCAGTCAACTACTTCTTTGGGCAGCGTCAGGAATTCTACGATCAATTGACGCTTCAGGCGGAGGTAAACATCAAAGTATACGAATCCTTGCTGGAGCAAGCACGCGAGGCGCACGACCTTCCTGATGCCAAAATGGCTTTTGACATCAGCAAACGCATTCAAAAAGAATGGAAAGCCGCTGGGAAAGTTCCTGCCGAACGGCGTCAACCCATTTGGGATGAATTTTCCCGCTTGAATAACCGCATCTTTTCCCGCTACAAGCGTACCCTCAATCCGGGTCCAGAGATGCACCCTCGGGAAGTGCTTCGCAAAATCGAAGGCATGGTGGAAGAATTGAAGAAAATGGCCCATCAGCCCACCAGCCAGGAGATCACGCTCCGCGCCAAAGCGATCCAAGAGGATTGGAAAAAACTCCCAATGCGAAAACCAAAGGAAGCGACCTTACCTGCACGTTCCTACCAGTTTTTCATGGATATCATTTTTGAAAAAGCCTTTTTGGAAAAACTTGGACACAGCAAATACGTGGACTTTGATGCGAAGCCGTTTGAAGAGCAGCAACAAATCAAAGCGTCCATTTTGAAGGATTTGCTGCATCGCGACCAAAGTGAATTGGAAACCATGCAGAACAATTCGGACAACTTCCGCGTTGAAACACCTGATTTCGAAATGATGATGAAAAAGAAGCTTTCTAGTTTGAAGCGAAAGATCGATGTAAAAAACTACGTGTTGAGGCAACTTTCTCCGAAAACCTGAGTACAACCTTTATATTAAAAAAATTACTATTCTTGCATTATTAACATCCGGAACACCTCCAAAAACAAAACCTATGTACTGGACACTTGAACTAGCCTCCTACCTTGAAGATGCCCCTTGGCCAGCAACCAAGGATGAACTCATCGATTATGCCATCCGCTCTGGCGCACCACTTGAAGTAGTGGAAAACCTCCAAGAATTGGAAGACGATGGCGAGCCTTACGAAACCATTGAAGAAATTTGGCCTGACTATCCTACCAAAGACGACTTTTTCTTCAACGAAGACGAATATTAATGAAAAGTCCCGCGTTTGCGGGACTTTTTTTGTGAAGTAGCAAATTTGAACAGGCTCTCAGAGCCCAAGAACTTGTCGTAACCGAGCATAGCCCGACTTGCTCACAGGAATCTTCTGCCCGCTCCGCAATCGGAGCAAGTAGGACTCTTTTTCGTAGGGCTCTAACCCGGCTACCTCCTGTAAGTTGACCAAAAAAGAGCGATGCACACGGGCGAATTTTTCCGGATCTAGGCTTTCTTCCAACTGCTTTAAGGTCATCTTTTTCAAAAATTTTCCTTCCCCCGTGTGGATGGAAATGTAATCGTCATCCGCCTCCACGTAACTTACTTCCTGCACTTGGATCACCTTTAGTTCATTTTTTACTCGGACCACCAAGCGGCTGCTTTTTCCTGGAAGAAGAGGGAAACTCTCCTCAGAAGAACGACTGGAGTCGGTAGCATTCTGGTACTGACTTAAAAAACGAGCAATGGCTTGCGCAAATCGTGCCTCAGAAAAAGGCTTGACCAAATAATCCAATCCCTTGGCATCGAAGGCTTGCACCGCATATTGGTCAAAAGCAGTTGTAAAAAGCACGGCCGGAGGATTTTCCAACAATTCGAGTAACTCAAAGCCCGTGATCTTAGGCATCTGGATGTCTAGAAAAATAAGATCCGGTTGATGCTGCTGAATGGCTTTGAACGCTTCAAAGCCATCGTGACAGATGGCCACCACCTCAAATTGAGGGTAGGCGTTTAAAAATTCTTTGACCAACCCAGCCGCTAGTGGTTCGTCATCTACAATAAGTGCCTTGATCATCCGATAATTGGAATTTGTAAGTGAACACGAAATATTCCTTGGGCTGCACTTTTTTCTAAGAGATCTGTACGCCCAAAAATAAGGAAAAGCCGGCGCTCCACGGAGCTCAGCCCAAAGCCAGTTCCCCCTTGCACTGATTCTTGTCCATCATAAGGATTCTCCACCTCTACGAGTAGGTAGTTGCCTTCTTTTTGGAAGCGAAGGCTAATTTTTACCTCTCCAAGAGTTCCATACAAGCCATATTTGATCGCATTTTCTACCAGCGGCTGCACGAGCAAGGGGGGGATTTTTAGACCTTCAACCCCTTCCTCCACCTGAAGGTCTACCAGCAAACGGTGCCCAAAACGCACCCGCTCGATGTCAAAGTACATGCTCAGGTACTTGATTTCATCGGCCAAACTGATCCAAGATTGGCCCTCGGTACGAAGGGTACCTCTCAAAAAATCGGAAAGCAATAGGACCATATCACGTGCACGTTGAGGGCTTGAAAGCACCAAGGCATGGATGGAATTGAGGCTGTTGAATAAGAAGTGGGGCTGCAATTGCTGCCTCAGTTGGGCAAGTTCTGCCTCCTTGGAAAGTTGAAGCAGCTGCCCTTCACGACGGCTGAGTTCCTCCTGTCCAGCTACCTTCGAGATTACCACGGCCAACACTGCCAGCAGTTGGTATACCAAGCCAAAAACAGTCCATCGGTAAAAAAAACCAGCCTCTAAAAGTTCCAAGTAGTCTGACTCTTTAGCAAACCACCAGGAAAGGAGTTGTGCATGAACCCATACAAGGCCTCCACTGAGCAGGAGTGGAAAAAGAACAAGAAGAGACCCATTTTTGCGGTTGGGTGTGTAATGACGAAACACCCGATCCAAGAGCAGCATCCCTCCTAAAAAAAAGAGCGCAAAAAAGAAGGCGTCCACCAAGGCTTGTTCTTCTTTGATTCCTTGGTGGAGCAGTAAAAAATAGGCTCCCAGAAACCAGATACATCCGATTCCTGGGAGGATCCATTTCCCAATACTTGAACTTGAAAAAGCAGTTAAATACAAGGGCTGGGGTAGATTTTAATATGAATTAAAAGGATTTGATTTCCAATCCGCTGAACAGAAGCGTTCCTTTCAAGATCAAGACCTTATTGGTATCTATTCCTCCTTCTCGGAACATACGCTTGTCTTCAAGTCCAGCAGCTAAATTGGACATTTCAGTACGCACATCCCAATGCGGAGGAACGAGCAACTTTACCCCACCAAAGCCAACTTCCAAATCCAAGGTGACAATCCCAGTAAAGTCAACCTGCGTCAAGTCTAAGTCTAGGCCTCCAAATATGACGGTGGCCTTACCTCCTTCGAAATTTTTGGTCATCAACTTGCGATTCACTCCGCTAAAGATGACGCTCTCCTTGATTCGATCCATAAAGGCTGTGCCTGTAGCACGGACAAATCCTGATTCTGGGGCCTTAGCGGGCTCTTCCTGAGAGGAAGCAAGCTCCTCGATCACTTCGGAAGACTCAACTTTTTCAGCATTGGACGCTTCTTTTTTGTTTTTTCTGGAGGTCTCCCAATTTTTTCGTGCCTCATCAATGGCTTTGTACTCTCGCTTTTTATAGGTAATCAAATAGATCCCTAATGCGATCAAGCCTACAGGCCAAATGAATTGATCCAGGCCTAAGTCCAGGTCAAATTCTCTTTTCAGTAAAAAGTAAACCCCGATAAAGAGCACCACAGATCCAAAAAAACTCTTGAACTGCTGACTGATGAGCGTGTAGGTACCTACCGCAATCAAAATCATCGGCCAAGTCAGTACCCAATCCGGAACAAATAGTCCGAATTTTCTAAAAAGAAGGACAAGGCCTATACCCAGGATGATCACTCCAAAAGCAATACTGCCGTCATTTCGTGGTTTGGTGTAGTTATTCATGTGATTTGAATTTAGTGAAACAAAACTAATACTCCTATCCTAGCCTTCCTTGCAGTATTCGATGAAGGCCTGCAAAAAATCGGTAAAGGCCCCAAACTAGTCGGTCAAAAAGATTCCCCTTCTCTACTCAACGAGTGGACATCAAAAATTCAGCAAAGGCTAGGTCCTCGGGCGTAGTCAATTTAATGTTTTCTGGATTTCCCTCCATCAGGCTGATTTCCCATCCTTGGTACTCATAGACCGTAGCATCATCCGTAAAAATAGCCAACTCTTCCACCGTAAAGGCTTGAAGGAGCGGTTTCAATTGAAAGGTTTGAGGCGTTTGCACCAAGCGGTAATGGGTTCGATCTTGGAAACTACTTTCACCAGCAGCACCCACCTTCCGCAAGGAATCCTTCAAGGCCACCACTGGGATCGCACTTCCTTTTTCTGCTGCTTGTTCAAAACTATTTTGAATTACTTTCTCACTTACAAAAGGCCTCACCCCATCGTGAATCGCCACAAGCCCTTCTTGAAAGGGAAGAGCCAACAAGCCATTTTTAACAGATTGAAAGCGGCTCGCTCCACCTGCAACCAACTGATGCGGAAGTTTAAAACCATGAGAGGCACACAAACTATTCCAATACTCGAAGTCCTCCTTAGGCAATACCAAAATCAAGAGTAGGCTGGGATCAGCTTGAAAAAAGCGCTCCAGGGTATGCATCAAAACAGGCTTGCCTGCTAAGGGAAGGTATTGCTTGGGAAGGGAGGTTCCCATCCGCATTCCTTTTCCACCGGCGACGAGTATTGCTGCTTTGTTCATGTGCATTGAATTGGTACAAAAATAAAGTCCTATTCGAAACGCGCCTCCTATTTGATCATATTTCTACTCCCAAAGGCGTCGTACTTTTTGTGGATGAAAACACGAAAGGGCAAAAAAAAGTCCCGCAGGTGCGGGACTGATTTGAATTACAAGATCAACATGGAGTCTCCATAGGAGAAGAATCGATATTTTTCTTTGATGGCTTCTTTGTAGGCCTTCATGATCAATGGATATCCTCCAAAAGCGGAGGCGGTCATCAGCAGGGTAGACTCCGGGAGGTGAAAATTGGTGATCAAGGTATTGGCAATTTTGAAGTCGTAAGGAGGAATGATGAATTTATCTGTCCATCCGCTGCTCGCCTTGAGGCGTCCTCCTGCTGTAACTGAAGATTCTACGGTTTTGAGGGATGTAGTACCCACGGCTACCACACGTTTCTTCTGGTCTAAGGCCTGGTTAACCAATTCCACCGTCTTTTCTGGGATAAAGTAATTTTCAGAATCCATCTTGTGCTTGGTCAGATCTTCCACATCTACTTGACGGAAGGTTCCTAAGCCCACGTGAAGGGTAATCGGAGCGATTTCCACCCCTTTCAATTCCAAACGCTTCAATAATTGTGGCGTAAAGTGAAGCCCTGCAGTAGGAGCAGCAACAGCACCCACGTTTTTGGCAAACACGGTCTGGTAACGTTCTCTATCCTCAGGTTCAATCGCACGTTCGATGTACTCCTTCAGTAGGGGTGTTTCACCAAGCGTATCGATCGTTTTGTGAAATTCTTCTTCCGTGCCATCAAATAGGAAACGAATAGTTCTTCCTCTGGAAGTAGTGTTGTCAATGACCTCAGCCACCAAGTCGCTATCTCCAAAGTAAAGTTTGTTGCCTACTCTGATTTTTCGAGCTGGATCTACTAGGACATCCCAAAGTTTGAATTCCGCATTGAGCTCTCGCAACAAAAAAACTTCGATTTTGGCACCCGTTTTCTCCTTATTCCCGTATAGACGAGCAGGGAAAACCTTGGTGTCGTTGGTCACGATCACGTCTCCTTCATCAAAATACTCTAGGATATCCTTAAAGGTACGGTGCTCAATTTCACCAGTTTTTCGATGAACGACCATCAATCTGGACTCATCCCGATTTTCAGTCGGATAGAGTGCGATCAGTTTTTTGGGAACTTCAAATTTGAAATCGGATAATTTCATATACGGCGTTTAGAAGTCGTGGACTTAATCGAAGTCGATAAGTAGATTACTTTTAAAAAATGCAAAGATAGTTACAATAATGCCCAATTTCACCTAACTTAACAAATTGTTTTAACCAACTACTTATTCTATGCTCTTTTTAAAGCTTTCTTGGGAAAGTTTTAGGTTTGCCATTTCGGCCTTAAAATCCAACCTCACTCGCACCATTCTTTCCCTTTTGGGGGTGAC
>JACCDO011030535.1_pt1 | contig 14909 bp, 15 predicted proteins | sample 7446101 | NCBI WGS metagenome assembly JACCDO01 (sample SAMN15323440, study PRJNA562643) | freshwater metagenome | isolation source: river surface water | place: USA:Blue River Watershed | collected 2017-08-16
ATTAGGATTTTAGTTATTAACTAATGGCTCCCACAATTTTTATTCTGCAATAGAATAAAAACCATTAAACTTCCGTATACTATGCGCTTTATTTTTATTCGAATGCCCACGACTTCAGTTGTAAATGAAATGTACACGCGACGCCAGCGAAGCTATTTGAACGAAGTTCTGGATTTACTTACGAAGCAAATACAATTGTTATCACTTATTTATACACTAGTATGACTGTATAAATGCGAGTATTTATCTTAATAAGATATGATAAAGTTATACAAAATATAACAATTATTTCTTTTTATATTTCTTTTAAAAATTAACTTTTTGAAATAAAAGTAGTACAAAAATAAAAATAAAAACAAAAATGTACTACTTTTTTTTAAAAAAATCAAAAATTTCAAATATTACTTTTTACACAAAATAAGAAATTAAATACAATAAGAGGAGGGGTCGTAGGGGAACTGCGTTCCCTACTAAAGTGATTTTTTCTCAGTTAATCTATCCATAACTACCTTACAAAGTAAATTAAAGATGTCAACTGAAGTAGCTATCGCAAAAGAATGCAAGAAACAACTTGCTATACATGATAAAAAAATAATATCATTAAACCGAGCTATTTATGCACTTTTCTCCAAAAATAAAGAACTAACAGAACGAATTGAGTCAGATGATATTACTACCAATATTTACACAAGTATATACACGCTTATTCGAACTTTTGTATATGTAATTACTTCTATGTTAAAAGTAGGTTTATTCGCATTATTAAGCATCGGTTATCTTTATTCTATTCGTGAAACCGTCACATATGGTTACTTTTCATACCTTACTGCAAAAAGTGTAGCAATAAACAGAATGATCTGTGAAAATGCAAGTATATATATTCCTTCTGTAGAAACTATAAATTGCCGTTTTAATGTATTAAAGTGTACCAATCATACCCATGAATTATTTATGAATCCATATACAAACATTCCGTTTTCCAATTATACAGAAATGATAAACTATGGACGTCCTTATTTAAAACCATATAAATGTGACTTATCTCACTCTTTATATAAAGTAGATACTAATGTTATGCGTATAAATACAGAAACTATATTTGATGGTTCTCATTTTTTCTACAATGTAACCTTTACCTGTCTGAAAACAGAGGATATTCTGTTTAAAGATGTGTATCATTTTCAAATACAACCTGAATACTACACAGAAATATTCTCTGCTATAAAAGATAGAATGATTGCTAAGTGTTAAAAGTATATTACTTTCTCTTATTTTCACACTCTTATGTGTGAAAATTATAAAGAATAGGAGGTTCCCCTACTGTTGACTATCAAACTTTACAGCAACTCTGTCGCTATATATATAACTTGGTTTAAAGTTAAGAAGATGCATTCTCTCTAAGCTTTTACATCTTGACATAGCAACATATGCCTGACCTGGTGCAAAACAATTATTTAAATCGATAACCACGTCATCTAATGTTAATCCCTGTGATTGATGTACAGTAATCGCAAATGCTAACATAAAAGGAAACTGTATTCTAGTACGGATTATACGGAGATCATCTGTAATATATTCTGTATTTTCGAATCTATAAGGAGAAAACCATGCTTCATCTGTACTAATTGCTATAACTGACCCGTCTTTGAGATGTATATAGTCTGAATCACTAATTTCAGAGGTTGGATTATCAAAGTTTACTTCTGTACAACCATCGTGTATATCAGAGTCATAACGGCTAAACTTTACACGTATAGATGTTATAATTCCATCATTTTCTTTTATATCTGTAATAATCCCTCTAGACCCGTTGACTAGACCACCTTGTTTGTATAAGTTTTTCTTACACATTACACGAGCTCCTACTTTAAATAGGAAATCTTGGTCGACTTCTTTGAGTACTTTTCCGACATCTTTTTGTATTAATTTCTTTTCTTTTGGAGATAACCGTTTTTCATCTAATTCATCTAATGGTTCCCATTCTGCAACCGTTTTTATTTCAGTAGATTGACTGTTTACGTGTTGGTCTAATATACGTTTATTTTTTCGTTCTACATATATTTCATCTTTTGAGGTGTGTGTATACAGGATAGCACCTGTAATTTCTGATAAACACTTATGATTATGAGTATTTGCATCACTACGTCTACTGTATAACCATAAACAGTGGGTAGGTACAGATTCTCTATTTGGACTACATCTATCTTTTAATAACTTTAATCCATGTGTGTCCATTGTTGTAAATAGTTTTCCGTCACGTTTAAACACATTTGCAACTCTGATTTTATTTAATAAGTCTGACCAAATTTTTGATTCCTGACGGTATACTTTTGTTAAACGATAAGTATGTATTTGTAAATGATTCCATACCTGATAGTAAAAAGCATGCTTATCTTTTACAGGAGGAAGCTGCAACATATCTCCTATGAATACAACTTGTATACCTCCCATTGGTTGCTTTGAGTTTTTAACATATTTACACATTGCATCCATTGTTTTTAAATAGAATGAACCTATCATACTAATTTCATCTACAAAAAGTAATTCTGTATATGCTATTTTACGTCCGATTGACTTACAATAATTCTGGACTTCATCTTCACACCAGTCTACTTCATTTCCATTCGTAGGACGTTGCAGTCTATCCTCAATCATAAGTCCACTCCAAGAATGCAACGTAGTTGCCTCTGGTATTCCAATATTAAGAGCACTACTACCTGTTGAACTACATAACATAGATGAATTTCTGCTTTTTAGTATCTCGTTACTACATGTAAAAAGAAGCTTAAGTTGATAACTTTTTCCAGTACCGGCTACTCCTGTTAAAAATATATTTTTTCTCTGTAAGAAGACAAGATTAAACAAATTGAGTGTATCCTCATTGCATCCATGTTTTGGATTTTGGTAAAACTCGGTTATAATTTGTTTTCTGCGGATATACTCTTTGTCATTTTCCTTTAATGGAGTAATCGTTTGGGAAGAATCGTATACTATAGGTATAGTCCATCCTACCTTTTCTTCTTCTACAATTTCTGATGGAATGTCTTCTTTTTTCTTATTTTCTCCTTTCTTAACACGAGTTTTTGTTTCTTTTTTTATTTCTGTAGGCTTCATACTTAATTGGGCATACACTATATATAATTATAATGATATGCAACTAAAGAGAGAAAATCAATTTAAGTTTTTATAAAATTGATTTTTTGTTTATAAAAACTAGTAGTTAAACTAATTTAAACTACTTACTAATTAATATTAGTAGGATGCCATCAGACGTATATTGCTTTATATGTGGTCATTATTTAACCGATGCACATATATTAACTTCTAAAAATAAAAAGGTAGACATAGGAGGTCAAACACCTGAGAAAGGAGGAACATTCGTAAAAGTAACACCCGCAGAGGAAGAACCTATTATCTATGTATACGAAAAAGATACAACCGATATCTTATATCATACAGAATGTTACGACGTTCTATCTAAAAAGTGCAAATATAAGATGAATTACAAGGATATGATAGAGAACTTAGAATATCCAAATTCTCACGGACTTGTTCCATATGAAAACATTGAACGTCCTCCTAATGTAGATTCTATTAAAAAAGAGCATACCTGGTCAGAAGAACAAATAGTAGAAGAGTGGGGACCAGTCATTGATGAAGTTCGTACAAAAAATAAGTCTGATAAGGATGAAAAACGAAAACAGTTACAGGAAAGAAGAGAAGCAAAACGTGAACAATTGAAAAAACAAAGAGATAAGAGAAAAGAACGCATTGATGGGATGAAAACAAAGTTAACTAAAATGATGTCCTCTCGTGAAAAAGATTTACAAATTATACAAGAAAAGACTACAATATTATCCGCTATACAGTCTGATAAGCGTAAAGACAGAATCATACGTCAAATACAACGTTTAGAAGATAAAGCGGCTAAAAAAGAAGAAGATATGGAAAAACATTCTGTCAAGATAGAAGAAGCAGAAAGTGAATTAGACTTATTTATCCGTGCATGGTTTTAAATATATATCGTTATTTTTATACACTAATCTGTGTATAAAAAGATTTCATGTTGACTTTTTATATATCAATTTGAATTCCGCATCGTTGTGCCCATAGTATAACATCTTCATCTAATTGATTCCATTTGATAACATTTCCATTCACAAGTTGTCCAAATAGAGTAACGGAAGTATCTATTGTTCTATAAAATAGAAATCCTGTTAATTCGTGGTATTCAAATCGTTGTTCCTCTTCTTCCTCTTCTTCGTCGTCTATATATAAAAATGTATTTATTTTTACCTTCCAGAAGGTGTCATTTGCTATATCTACTGGCTTATCTGTTTTAAAGTTAACGAGACTTACTTTTGTGGAAGGTTTATCTATTTTATTGCACTCTTTAGCCAATCGAGTGGATGCTTTTTCTTCTTTCTCTTTTGTTTTCTCTTTTATTTTCTTCTTTTCTTTCTGAATAAGTTGTACCAATGCATCACGTTTCATTTTCTTTATTTTATCCTCTGTAACCTCTGCATACTCTTGTTGAATATATGGTAAATTCTGTATTATATACTCTTTTAGTTGAGGCATGTTCATTTTTTTGCATTCTGCAGGCGACTTATAGATATTTATTTTTTGCAGAGGTAATGATGGTTCTTTTTTATCTTTTATAATTTGAAGTTGGGTGGTATCAAGTCTGTATATTTCGTTAATACTTGTATACAACATAGACTGTAGTTGAATAGTTGTTAACTTTATATTTAACTGCAATTCTAGTTTCTGCTGAAGAGAATATGCAAAATCAATCCATCGTTTATCTGTATTATTTTTTTCAAATAAGCTACTTATTCCGGTAGATATTGGATAAAAGTGTAGAGACATTCTGTTATTATACAGTTAATAAAAATAGGATAAAATTCATTTTTGTAAGTATTTTAACCATTCATATGCACATACTTTTACATACACTTGTAGGATATCTGGTTCTCCTATATAAGACTTGCGGATATAATGTTTAAACGGTACGATTACATCGGGTATACTAAATTCTGTTTCTTCACATACATAGGGTACCTCACATACAAGGATATAGATGTATTTTTTAATCCATCTGTAGTTGCATTCCTTTAAATACGGAATAAATGGTGTAAGCCATGCAATTGCCCTTTTTTGTAAATTAGAATAATATCCGTCTTCCATGAAATATTCATTCATAATATCTCTCCCAATATATTTTGTTGTAATACTGATAAGATAGTCTATATAATACTTGGTGTATGATTCTTCCAACCAGTTTAATACAGTCTCTCTTAATTTTGGGAGGATTTGTCGAAAAGTAGAATCATTTGTCTCACGTTGATTGTCATAAAATAAAGTTTTAAATCCTCCGTCCCGTTGAATGCAACGTTCTTCCATTTTTTCAACATCTTTTACAACACGTTCTACGACATCCATAGGTATATATTGAAAACTGCTGCATATAACGTTATGTTTTATTTTCTTGGCAAATTCCTTGTTTTTTTTACACTCTTCTATTATTTTATCTTTTTGGATGTAATTATGTTTATAAATATCAGGCTTTGCGGTACCAAACCATTCTACCTTTTGATAATGACTACTTGGGTCGGGAAGATTATCATTTTTCTTTCCACAGCAAACTTTATGTATAATAATTTGGTCTAATACAGGTTGACGGTAACAATCTTTAATACTTTTAAATTGGAAATATTCCCCTTGTATGCGAGTTGTTTTATAAATATCTATCTGGTTTAATCCCTGTTCTATATAAGGTGTAGTACGGAATTGTTCTTCTTCTGGTGTGCTTATTGTTTTCATTAAGTCGTGTATGAAGGTATTATTGGATACACATTGATACATATCAGTGTCGTTACTAACCATATGAATACGGCTTGTAGGATATTTTTTTAATAAATACATTGCAGATATGTACATTTGTTCGTCTGCCTCGCAACATGAACGTTCAGACAGATGACAAACGTTGTCATTTAAAAAAAAATGAATGCATCGTTCAATACTTGCTAAATCGTGTATAAATTTTTCATTTTCTTTGAACTTTAATCGTGTTTCATCTAATTTATCCTCAATTTCCCATTTTTCAAAAAGGGTTAAATTAGGGTTTTCATATTTTTTTACTAGGGAGTCTTTTTCGTCAAATAATTGAAATGTAGTTTTATCTGCAAACCTGCTCTTGCCTTCTTTATATACCTCAATTAACTTACGTCTCCAATTAGAGGAATGGTTGCAGTCTCTGAAGAAAAACATATTTGTAAGGGGAATTCCCTGTTCATTAAAATAAAATAATATATATAGATAAATGTCAATATAACGGTTAATAATATCGGGTCGTCTGTATAAATTAAAGGATGAATCCCGTTTATGTAAATTTTTATTTACTTCAGGGTATTCGTGTTTAATCTGTTCCATTACACAGCTACCAAAATTTGCGTTATCTATAAACAAAAAATGCATCTTATGCAAAACTTACCTAAAATAAAAATTCCATTTTTTTAATAAGGAAAAAATAGAAAAAAAAAATATTATATTTTAGTATATTTAAAAAAATATAAGATGTCATTCTACGAAACAGGAAATTTACCAAACTTTTCAGTATTACCAACCCCAACTGAATATGACAAAGTCCAAGACTTCAAGCAAAATAACTATTTATCCACTGGTGCAGCTGATGTTGCTGCTAAAGATGGTAGCTTAACTATTGGTACTATTATCTATAACTCTTCTATCCAAAAGTTTGTTGGTTTAACTGGTTTTACTTCTGGTGGCGACCCAATCTGGGTTCCATTGAACTAAATTTATTTTTTCTTTTTTTCTCTTTTCTCTTTTTACTTTACTAAAGAAGTAAAAATGTTCAAACTAGACGACAAAACAAGAAAAATGATATGTATACCAGCTTATCTTATCTGTGCATTATGTGCATTATTATGCGGAATCCAATGTTTTCAAAAACCAGAACACACAATGTGGTTTCACTTCGGTATAGAAAATAAAACTGCACGTCAAGCTATTAATATAGTTCTTATTTTAGCAGGATTAGTCACATTAAGTTGTGCAGTTGGATGGATGACTAGATAAACTCCGGTTATCGACCATTTCATCCTTTGATACCAATAATCGCACACGCAATACGTTCCCCACTGTTTCCAGTGGTTTTACTTAAAGGATGGCTTGTTTTTCCAAGGTCATCTTCATCTGCATGAATAATAAGTGTACGACCAATTACACTAGTTGGACCTATAAGTGAAATAAGATTATCTGTTAAGTGAAAAAATACAGTTTCTCCAACAAATCTACACTCTAGATTACCCAAATCTCCAACATGTCTATTCGTATCTTCAGGTCCACCATGTGTTTTACCATATGGATTATAGTGAGGTCCGGCAGATTCACACCCATTACTTAAGTCTCCATATTGATGAATATGTAGTCCATGTTTTCCTACAGATAATCCGTTTATATGACCATACATTACAGTCTGTCCTCCTTTTACAGACTGTTCAAATTGTATCATACCTGATATCCCGTTATTTGATGGTAAAAAAGTTGCTATTGCTTTTACAATACTCATTATTTTTCTTTTTATTTAAATTTTAAGTTTTTAAATAAAAACTAGTACAAAAATAAAATTAGAAATAAAAATGTACTACTTTTTTTATAAAAAGTTAACTTTTAAGTAAATAAATAAATAATAATGTTTCAATCACAATACATTATTTTACTATTATTATGTATAATTATTATATTAATATATGCGCTAAATAAATGTACAGAACCATATAGAGGTATATTACCAAACTTTTTATTTTTACCAAGAATACACGATTTACTATTTCAAAAACCCCAGAATAGTATGCCACCTGTTATTTCAAGATTTCTTTCTAAATACGGAAACTATCAAGTAGTGCGTTTAGAGTTATGCAGAAAACCTGTTCAAAATATAAATAAAGAAGTATTAAATACAGTTACACTTGGAAATCTAAAAAGAGAGTTACAGAAAAAAGGAGTAGATGCTCTTTTACACTTGTGGTGTAACGTAACGTTATCAAATGGTAAAACATTCTCAATCGAAAAGACAGATACTGTGCAAATAAGAGAAACAATGAGAGGAACAGATTGTTTTACAATACCTAGTGTAGAATTGTGGCAAGTTACTTTAAATGACCTTATAAAGAATGCAGAACGCGTTCATCCTGGTGAATTTTGGACATACAATCCTGCAACAAATAATTGTCAACATTTTGTGTTATCTTTGTTAAATGGAAGTGGATATCTAACACCAGACTCTTTAGATTTTTTAAATCAACGTGCAGATGAAATATTGGAAGAAAGCGGATTTACAGTTTCTGTGATTACTAAACTAATAAATCTTGCATCAAATATTAGACGTGCACTTACATTTTAAAAAAATAATCTTGTGTATAGTATTAAAATGAAAGAGTATATTGCACTTTTCTTAGTGTTAGCCATATTTATCATAGGTTATCTTATATGTACAGACAAACTAGAAGACTTTGGCTGGTGGAGAAGAGGTCCTGGGTGGGGATGGAGAAGAGGTCCTGGATGGAGGTGGAGAAGAGGTCCTAGATGTTATTGTGGAGGATATGGTGGTTGTAGATGTGGAAGATGGTGGTATTAAATTAGTGTATCTCATTTGCAGTCCACCATCCTAAGCAGAAAAAGAATGTATCCCCGACTGAGTTGATAACCGAGTCTGGTTTTTTCTTTCCACCTGGCCACCACCTTAGTAGCGCATTTGTATCTATGAATTTAACCCCTTGTGGCGTATTTTCTAGAATCTCAAATAAAACATGAAGTGCTATAGCATAACTAAATGGCACTCCTATGAATCGAAATAAGATACCCATTGCAAAGTGGAGAAGTGAGTATTTGTCCATGAATGACTCGCCCATTTTTTTATTTGATTATAGCCAAATAAAAAAGTTTACTCTTTTGTTTCTTTATTACTATTCTTTTTTGCATCATTCTCTCGTATACATGCATAACACCATGGTATACTTCTTTCAACTAATGTACGTATTGTTTTTGTAAACAGTCCGTCACACTTTTTACATCTTCCACTTATACTTTGTTTTCTTGTGATATCATCTGGTATGTCATCGAGTGTACTAATATCTGTATTATGTACTTTAATAGGTACAAAGTTATACTTTGCACAATACTTTGTAAAGAATTGTTTTGTGTAGACAGTCCTTGACCTATTATAGGGAGATGTGCGTATTTTATGTATTTTCTTTTTATTACTACATTTTCTACAGACCATTCCGTTACATCTTACTATACTTCTGAATGTTTTACTGCATTCTCTTCCACAGTTGCACTTGTATTTTATATTTGAATCTCTGTTTACTATAAGATAATCATATTCTCCTCCTATTAATTGTGCATTATATTTATTCTTAAGTTCGTATAATAATTCTGTGTCATATTTAATCATTCTTTGGGTATATTTATTGTGTGTATACTTATATTTAAGTGGGATATTTCACTTTACTGGTAAAGAACGAACGTTCCTTACAAACCTCCTTATGCTACGCACTTTTTGTTTACTATATAAACTCTAAACTTATTTTTTTATTTCTTTATAAAGTTGAATACTTAGAAAAAAAGTAGTACATTTTTGTTTTTAATTTTATTTTTGTACTACTTTTTTATTAAAAAGTTAAAATTTAAATAAAATATGTAACTAAGTATATCTATTTTTTTAGTTTATATACGTAAATAGTGTATAAATCAAGTAAGTAACATATTGAAACTATTACTCTATTTTAAAAGCATTTTATACACATATCTAGTGTATAAAAATAAGTAAATAATAAATAAAAATAAGTAACAATCATACCTCATAATAAGAGGAGGGTTGTAGAGAACCTAGGTTCCCTTATGCATAATCTTCATCTCTAAAGGTTGTTACATTTTCATCCTCTTCATCATCAAGTGCATTACGGAAACGATAATTTCTCCATCTTCCAACTAAAGGTTTACCCCATTTCTTTGCAAAATCATCGCGGAATTCAATTTTATTTGGTAATTTTAATCCTGTGTAGGTATTGTTAAACCATTCTTTAAATACGTTGTATAATTCTGTAAGGGATAAACCTTGATTGTCTGGAGTAGTATCTGGTTTAATATTTTCGTTAATAAACTGTAAGAAAACATCATTATTTTCACGGTATAATCTGGTTGCTTCAGTGACTTCAGGTGGGTCTACTAAATTAGATATACCGATTCTGCATATCTCTTTATATTTTTGGAAAATATACCACATAAAAGGTGCTCTCATAAAAGGCAATTTCTCGCTAAAGTTGTTATCACGAGGAAAGATTTTCTTTTCCTTTTGTTCTTCATAGGTTGTTGGAACAAGTGCATTATCTTTTGGAAAAAAAGAATCAAATGGTAAAACACGAGTACGATTCCAAGCCGCTGCTTCATTTGCAGGAATATGTGGAAGGTGATTACAAATAAGTGCTAATTTAAAGGTTACCATAACATCACGGCCATCTTTAAATAAACCACGAACATAAATACTATCATTACCTGTTAATTCTTTTAGCATACCAACATTGATAACATCTTTGCTATCTGGTTCTTGCATAACGGCAAAACGTTTACCTTGAATACGGTCTAATTCTGGATTAGCTGCACTGGATTGTGCACGTTTTCCTGTAAGTAAAGTAGTTGGGAATTTAATCATATATTTTCCGAGACATTTTTCTATTAATTCGATTACGACTGATTTACCGTTATCACCCTCACCTGACATAATTACAAATGTTTTCTGAAAGTTTCCTCCACGGAGTAATGTCGCAGCATATTGTACAAAATAAGTTCTGCATGCTTCATTAACGAATATTTTTTCTAAAAATAATTCTATATCTTGTATTTCCATATCAGATGGCTTATACTCTTTATAATCGTATCCGGTAGTGAGAGATATATAATCATCAGGACGTCCTGAACGAAATGTGCAAGTTTTTAAATCTAATACACCGTTTGCAAATCCTAATAAGTATGGATTATCGTCTAGTTTTTCGAAAAAGTCTCCTTTGTAGAATAATTCCTGACATTCCTTCATCACACTTTGTTTAAATCCAGATGTGTTTAATTGTCCGATAATAGTATTCAATTTTTTGACTTTTCCAACCACGCCGTTATTTATTTCCTCTGTTGCTGCAGGTACTCTTTCTCCTGCTTCATCTACATCTAAACCATCATAACCAGTTTTTGCTGCATCTCGATATCTAGGTATTAAACAAGCTGCTATTTTACGTTTTAATTCGATACCTTTTTCATCTTTAATCCATCTGTGATTTTTATATTCAAACCATAAATCTTTTTCTAAAGAAGCGCATACATAATGCTGACCGTATACATCGTAAAGTTGTCTAGCTAAATCGAAATGTCCTCCGTTTAAACTATCTTGAATACGTTTTTCACGTTCATCTTTTAAAAAGTGTCCGTATCCTTCCGGGTTATCCATAGCTGCAAAATGTTTTAATGTTCCTAGAGTATATGCTGATTTATACATTTTATTCCATTCGTACACACATGTTGCTTCATTGTAGTTACCGCGTGTAGTTTTTTTACTAAAATCAAGCCAGATTTGTAAGGATTCATAACATCCTTCTCCGATATTATATAAAACCCAACCTACTTCCATCCAAGTTTCATAATTAGAGGCACGTTTTGGGTTTAAAAGAGAAGTTAATCGTTTTGTAACTTGTACAGCTTCTTGGATTGGCATATTATCGTATGTTCCTTTTATTTCTTTGACCTTAATGAGTTTTTGTTTTACAATGACTTCTATATTTTCTTTTATAGAATACACTGGTCTGTTTAAGGGATGAACACTTAAGATACGAGGTAAATAATAGTCTACAGGATGACGGGAATTAGAAATACAGTTAATTGGTTCTTCATCTGCATTATATATTTTATTTTTTGACATAACTTCTGAAAGAGAGACTTCTTTTCCTGCATAGTTTATTATTTTTCGGAGAGTATATGCTTCTAATTTACTATCTTTGCGACTTCCGTAAAGTAACCAATGTTTTTTAATGACTCCTTTGTCGATAGCTTCTCCGCTATATTGCATAATTCCTTCGAATATTTTTCTGTCTTCTACTTCTTTTACGATGCGTGGTATAAGATGCATTTCTTGGTCGACAACAGATAAATAAATAAAAGGAAAATGGATATGAAATCCGTTTTTTATCACAGGACCATTTTGGTATGGTTTTTCCTTTTCGAGTACAAAGCAGTAGAGATGGTCATAATCTAATCCGTTTACGATATGTTTTAATATATCCATATAAATAGATACGATGGTATCCAGTTGTTTTTGGTTGTATAATCGTTCGGAATAATCTTTATCTTCTTCGAATGACACGGAAAGATCGATATCTCCTAATATAGGCATATAACTGTGAGGTTTTTCACTTATACCTGCGAAGAATTGGTCACCTTTTGATTGTAATTGGTCACAATAGAATTTCCAGAAGTTTTCTATGTTTGGTCTTTCTATGTTGAATCTACCTGTAAAAGGTTGCATTTGTGACGTATGAGTATATGTCATGTCATTTTCTACTCGAAATGGTGTTAAAAACTGACGGATTGCGTTCTGTTCAGCCATTATATAGTATTACCTTATAAAGAAAGAAAGTTTAAAAAAAGAAAGAAAGTTTCTTTAAAAATCAGTTTTAAGTTTTATATAGTACTGAGGATAAAATATATCCTTCTGTGGTATACCGTATGATATAGTATAATTGATAGTTATTTCTAATTCTTTAAATTAGAAATTCTGTAAAGATTTAATTATACAGTGCACAACCTAAGGGATTTATTTCTTAGATTTGTGGGAACGTCTACGGGAACGTCTTTGAGAACGTTTTGCAGAACGAGCGTGAGAACGCTTGTGGGAACGCTTGTGAGAACGGGACTTAGATCTACGTTTAGCCATTTTGATATTTTCTTTTATTTATACCCCAAGAAAAAAAAGAAAAATTTTATTTTTTTAAATCTTTTTTTGAAAAAAATCTCTTTAAATACGAATTTAAAATAAAAGTTGATTTAAATTTTAAAAAAAAAATTTATTTTCTAAGTTATATCTTAAAAAGAAAATATCAAAATGGCTAAACGTAGATCTCGTTCTCGCTCTCGCTCTCAAGCAAAGAAAATGGAAGCATTATTAACCAAAATAATGTCTAAATCCAAATCCCACAAACGTTCTCGTAAATCTAGATCTAAGGCTAGAAAATCCAGAAGAAGATCCCACAAATCTAAGAAATAAGTAATTTTTCTCAATATATCGAATTTAACATATTTATACTTTATAGTAAGTATAAATAAAATAACATGCCAACAGTATTAGAATCAATTTATTCACTATTTAACTCAATACAAACCGAATATAACCGCATATTTATAACAGGCAAACTTCACCCAGATACCATCATAAAATACCACATAAAATACACCAATATATTAACAAAACAATCCTATACAGATTTGAAACAACTTCTAGTCCATATGCACACCATATGGCTAGACTGTTATACCTATGTATTACATATCCCTCAAGGATTAACCGATGAAGAATACAAAGATATGTATAATTATGTTGTAAATATATGGCACACATTTAGCGAATGTGTTTATTTATTCTTAGAACACATAAACATATTAGAACACCAAAAACAAAAAATAGTTATTCCTAACGAAAAAAATGCAGAAGGAACAAAGTGGTTTCACGATTTATGTATATGTTACTTAAAATTAGGAGGAATATTTCCAACAACTACCTACAACTTTATAAAAACATTTGAACGCGAATGGAACAACTTATCTGATATCGAAACACACACAATATACGATATATTATCTACTATATTAGGTGGATGTTCTGTTAAATATAATGCAAGATGTTTACAAGAATGGATTACACAAAATAAAGACGTTGTACCCAATATAACCAACTGGATTCTTACATCTTATAAATCTGATAACTAATCAGTAAATCAGTAGCAAATACACGCTTACGTTTTGATGCTTCTTTAACCAACTCTGCACCATTTAACATCTTAACAATCAAATACTCAACAAATGTTTGCAACACAAATACCGCATCTGTCTTTATAGTAGTCTCACAGTTATCCAATACAGACTGAATACATTTTAAAAATGTAGACTGTGGAAAAACACAATCTGTACCAATTTCATGCACCTGATTTTTACCATTTGATTGTATGTAAGATTGAACACTAGATACATCTAATTCTTTACTATTTCGCAATGATTCACAACATTCTTTTACAATCTCTTCCATTAAATCTTTACAACCTTCAATTACATCACTACTTAATGCAGTACAATTACTCTTTTTTATCAATTTTACCCATAAAGTCTTATAATTTGTTTTATCTTTATTATCATCTGCCTCTTGTGTAGTAGTATCTACTTCTTGCACAACTGGTTGTGAAACTACTACTTGTGGAGTAGGGATAACTACTGGCTTAGGAGTAGGGACAACTACTTGTGGAGTAGGGATAACTACTGGTTTAGGAGTAGGTGCAACTACTTGTGGAGTAGGAACAACTGCTGGCTTAGGAGTAGGGGCAACCATTTGTGGTGTAGGAATAACTGCTTGTTTAGGAGTAGGGGCAACCATTTGTGGTGTAGGAATAACTACTGGTTTAGGAGTAGGGGCAACCATTTGTGGTGTAGGAATAACTACTGGTTTAGGAGTAGGTATGACCGATTGTGGAGTAGGCATGACCGATTGCGGAGTAGGGATAACTGCTGGTTTAGGAGTAGGGGCAACCGATTGTGGAGTAGGGATAACTGCTGGTTTAGGTGTAGGAGGAACC
>JACCDO011941528.1_pt1 | contig 14907 bp, 8 predicted proteins | sample 7446101 | NCBI WGS metagenome assembly JACCDO01 (sample SAMN15323440, study PRJNA562643) | freshwater metagenome | isolation source: river surface water | place: USA:Blue River Watershed | collected 2017-08-16
GCAATCACGATGGTGGTCTGTGATTTGCTTTCCTGGAGCTTGTCAATACTCTCCTGCACTAGCTTCTCGCTTGCGGCATCGAGGGCTGATGTAGCTTCATCTAGTAGCAAGATGGCGGGGTTCTTCATTAATGCACGAGCAATGGCAATGCGTTGCTTTTGGCCACCTGAAATCATGATGGACTTCTCGCCGATGTCGGTTTCATATCCCAATGGAAACTGTGTGATGAAATCATGCGCATGCGCCTTTCGGGCAGCTTCCATTACATTGGCTCTCAATTCAGTAGTTTTGTTGGTTTTAGCCAACTCCACGTCCCCTTCGTCATCTTTTTTAGATGCCGCCTCATAACCACCCTTGGTATCTTGAACAACAGCAGTAGCAGCAGCAGTCTTGCCTTCGCCACAACTGAAGAATCCCCGCGAATTAGACCACTGCTCTTCGATCCCATCTTCGATTGCATTCAATTCGAATTCAACTTCTGTTGAGCCCATAGCAATGTTCTCAGCGACTGTTCCCTTGAACAACACAGGCTCTTGTCCCACATATCCAATCTGAGATCGCAACCAGCGAATATTCAGCTCCTTGATGTCAACGCCGTCTAAAGAAACAGTACCAGACTGAGGGTCATAGAAGCGCAAGAGCAAGTTAATGATAGTGGATTTACCGGAACCAGAAGGACCCACGAGGGCAACGGTCTCACCCGCTTTGATGGAGATAGAGTAATCCTTGCACACAGGGATTTCAGGACGACGAGGATAAGAAAAGTTCACTTGCTTGAGCTCAATAGCACCAGCCGTGCGATTCTTTGGGAACATGCCTGCTTTAGAAAGTCCGTCAATAGGACTACTCATCGCTTCGTCTTGTTCTTTGAAAATACGAGCAGCAGCACGAATGCCTTTGCCCTGGTCGCCCATGTCGTTAAGAGCAGATCCCATGCCCATAGCACCGAACATGATGCAGAACAGCGAGCGAAGTAGCTGAAGGAAGGTGATTTCACCTTTCTTAATTAAAGTAGAGCCATACCAAAATAAGAAAGCATAAGTGCAAAAGACAATAGCGTTAGAAAGACCGAAAAGGAAGCCACTGAGTGCGGCCTCACCGATGCGCTTTTTGGAGATAGCACCGGTTGCAGCTTTGTACTGATCTAACACATGATAATGCATACTAAATGCTGCCACAGTACGCATATTATTGAATGCACTGGAAATTACCGCACCCTCTCCGCCGCTCTTGGAAGCCTTCTTGTCTGCTTGTCCCAAGTTGTTCTGCTCTTGAATGACGCCCGCGATGACATTAATAGGAAACGTTGCAAGTACTACTAAAGACACTTTCCAGGTGGCAGCGAAGCCTAGTGCCATACCAACAGTTACAGTGCAAAAAGCTTGAACTTGTTTGGCGAGCGCTTCACCAGTCGCTTTGACGACGATGCGTGAGTCGTCGGACAAACGCGCCGTAAGACTACCAATGGCATTCTTGTCTTCATCGAAAAATCCAATGTTTCTGCGCATTAATGATTCATACATGTCACTGCGTAGTTTGCAAATAATCCTTTCACCTAATACTGCACAGAAATACAGCACCGCGGTGATTGAAACTAAAGCTACACCGCTTACAATAAGGTAATTACACGCGGATGTGACGATTTCGGATCGGACTTCCTCAGCAGTAGGCTTATAGAAGACCGTAAATGTGTCTGAAAGCATCCAGCCCCATACAGGGAAAATACAGCCCCACCCGATACCGCCCACTAGCAAACAAGAGAATACGCCCCACTGGTTCGTGACGAGCCCCCAAGCCTTCTTGAAGTATTTCTTCGCCACTTCCTCCTCTTCCTTGGTCAGATTCTTCTTAAGTCCATGTTCATCAAATTCTTCTGTTGAGACATTGGTATCAGCCGCAGGGTTCTTATCATCTTGTTGCACAATCACCGCTTTCTCCTCCTTGGCTTCAACAGGGCCATGGTCTTCGAAAGACTGTGTTACCTGCAGGCGTACTAAATCGGCATAACGACCATTGCGCGCAAGAAGCTCATCATGCTTTCCAATTTCAACAATTTTACCACCATCGATCACTGCGATCTTATCAGCATTCCGAATAGTGGATAGACGATGTGCTACGACGATAGTTGTTTGCGACTTGTTTTGCTGGAGCTTATCGATACTATCTTGCACGAGACGCTCGCTAGTTCCGTCTAGAGCAGAGGTAGCTTCATCTAGCAACAGAATAGGAGGCCTCTTCACGAGAGCTCTTGCGATGGCAATTCTTTGTTTTTGACCGCCTGAAATACTGGCACCAGAGGAGCCGACATCGGTGGCATAACCCTCTGGGAATTCCATAATGAAATCATGAGCATTAGCCATCTTTGCTGCAGCTTGTATCTGTGCCATTTCTTCTTCCGTCAAAGCTGGTTTATCACCAGAAGCGCCTGTCAGTTGATCGACACTTTTGCCAAGCCCGTAGGCAATGTTCTCAGCGACTGTTCCCTTGAACAACACAGGCTCTTGTCCCACATATCCAATCTGAGATCGCAACCAGCGAATATTCAGCTCCTTGATGTCAATGCCATCTAAAGAAACAGTGCCAGACTGAGGGTCATAGAAGCGCAAGAGCAAGTTAATGATAGTGGATTTACCGGAACCGGAAGGACCCACGATAGCTACGGTCTCACCCGCTTTGATGTCGAGGCTATACCCTCGGCACACAAGGGTTTCAGGACGACTTGGATAAGCGAAATTAATATCACGCAAGACGATATCACCTTTACTGCGCTGGTCAAGGACTTTCCCGCTGGTTCCGAGACCGTCGATCTGAGGCACACGGGAGATCACTTCTAGAACCGGCTTGGCCGCAGCTTTTGCTGTAAAGAACATTGTCAAAGGGGGGCCAATTTGGCCAAGAGAAAAGCTGCCCATCAACATATTGAAGAATACACTGACTACAGTACCTCCAGTCATGCACTTCGAGTTATCGAAGCACCCCTCCTGCATGGCATCGGCTACGAGCGTGCCGCCATACCAAAATCCTAAACTGTACATAGCCAACATTACAAAAAACACAGTGCCTGTACCTAGTCCAACATTTCTGCCCTTAGAAATGCCAATATGCATAGCTTTGTACAGCGTTTCACGATATCGACCAATGAAATTGCCTTGTGCGTTCAATGCTGTGACGGTGCGAATGCCATTTAAAGATTCCGTTGAAAGTGCTCCAGCTTCAGCGTATTGCTCCCCACTTTTCTGCGTATTTGCTGTAATAGCTTCAATCATGAACCAACTGGAAATGGCGATAATGGGCAAGCTAGCCATTAGCACTAAACTCAGCTTCCATGAGAAGTAGAAAGCGAAGGCCATGGAACCAACGAAAGTTGACATGAACTGAATAGAATCACCAATCTTACGAGTAATTCCATCTTGAATTTTGCCAGTGAGATCTGCAACTTTAGTAGCCAAAGCTGCAGCACCACAAGTATCAAACCAACCAATCTCTTGCGAAAGAATTGATTTAACATAAGCTTCACGTATTTTTTGCACTTGACGTTCGCCAGATACAGCCCAACAGGTTAATTGCACGGTGGAAGCGGTAAGACTAGCAACAGACACGTATACAAACTTTAAAACCAGCCCTTGGATCGCGTCTCCAAAACTGTTCGGATCCGTGTTTAGACTATCGAGCATATCTCCGAAAAGATAGTTTGTGACTGGTAAAGTAACACCAGTAGCGACAGCTGCACAGGTACCAACAAACATAAGAAAGAAGTCAAATCCATCAGCGGTAGAAAATAACTCGCGATATGATGCCGATTTGGTCTTGAGTTCCTCAGCTAAGTCTTTAAGAATTTTCTCTTCTAAATCAGAAGCACTTGACTTGGCATCTTTTTCTTTTCCTTCTTCAGAAGGCACGAGTTCATGGGTTGTCATGCTTGGTGAAAGCAAGTTCGTAACAACTTTAAGCGCTAGCGAATGTTCTAAGTTTCGATCACTACGACAGCACGGATCCCAGAGTTGTGGGAAAGGCAGTAGAGCAAAGGGTAGTGCACCACCCCCTTCTTGTTGGATAATTCCATTCCAGTCCTTAAGCTAGCCAATAAGCAACAAAAAAAAAAGAGTTACCACAACCCAATTTAAATAAACGCTTGGAAAGATTCGAAGGAAATAGCGCGTTAATTTAAATGAATTCTTTTCTTGCCCACCATAGGCTCTCGGTGGGTTGGACAATACCGGTATGCATATTCTCCACAAGTATTAAGAATGCAGTTGCACTCACGATCAAGGAACCTTTCCTTAGAGTTACCCTACGATTTAAGAGAATTATAATTATCGTCGACAACAACTTGCAGCTTTAAAGTTTATAAGGGCGTCTGATAACTTACTTAATGAAACTACACTTATTCTTCTAAAATTTGGAATGACTACAGTGCACTTCTTGAAGTTACTTGGAATCATCGATACTATTGCGAAATATAAGGTATTAGCTAATCTAAAAAGACAGTAAAATTATGCTCAAAGATCGTGCGTTTTGACACTAGAAGTATTAGCGCCATTCGTCATGCACCCGTGCACCAGAATACACAGTCTCTTCTTTAATTCCAGCATCCTTTAATGCAGCCAAATACGCAGTGTGCACTTGGTCGCGAACTTTGCTCGTTTTCCATGCCTTGAAGCTGTCTAAATCCTTAAAGATGTAAGACATTTCATACGCCCACTCCGTTTTACAAACGTAACGCGTAGCATGAGAATATCCGGGGTGTGCCTTCATCATTGTGCCCAACTTCTTCATAGCAGCATCAATTTTAATAGCATTAGCTTCATTTCCAACATTCAGCTTTAATACAGATGCCACTTGCTTAACTGGAATAGTTGAAAGATTTCGGGCACCAATATTCACTAAAAGCGTAGAAGATCGAGAAAAAGTGGAGAACATGTCACTTTATATGTACAACAGGATATAACCCTTTGCACTGAGATAAAGCTTGATGAGGTGAAAAGTTCTTTGGAAACGAAACTTTTGTAATTTTTGCGAAAGCACACAGGGAAGGAAGCTTCTTCCAAGAGGAAGATGGCGAGTTTCGCTACTTCCGAAAGCGAGCGATCGGCAGACACTATGCTATTAAATTTTAATACTTCGAAAGCGGTAGAACATATTCAGAAGGTGTCTAAGGACACAACATCGTTCGAGTTCGTCGTCTCTGCACACTTACGCATGAGTGGTGTTTACTGGGGATTTGCAGCAATGTCGGCGTTGGGCAAAGATTTAATGGTTGATATGCGGGGTGCGGATGTTGTGGAGTGGGTCATGTCTTGTTACCACTCTGATAGTGGGGGTTTTGGGGGCAACATTGACCACGATGCACATATCTTATACACTCTTTCAGCCTTGCAGATCCTTGCTATGTGTAATGCTTTGCACAAAATCGACCGTTTAAAAGTTATAGAATTTATTACTTCTTTACAGCAATCTGATGGTAGTGTGGTCGGAGATAAATGGGGTGAAGTCGATACTCGCTTCAGTTACTGTGCGCTTCAAGCCCTAGCGCTATTACAAGCACTTCCATCACAGAAACACCACACGAGCATATTCAAAGCAGAAGAGACATCTGCTTTGGACGCCGTTCATTCATTTGATGTGGATCGCGCTGTTGCATTTGTGCGGTCTTGCCGAAATTTCGATGGGGGCTTTGGAGCTGTTCCAGGGGCGGAGTCTCACGCAGGCCAAATTTTTTGCTGCGTTGCCGCGTTGAGTATTGCCGGTGCTTTGGATGCCGTCGATCGCGATCTGCTAAGTTGGTGGTTAGCTGAACGTCAATGCGACAGTGGTGGATTGAACGGACGTCCAGAGAAGCAGTCCGATGTGTGCTACAGTTGGTGGATCCTGTCTGCACTCAGTATCTTGGGTCGCACGCACTGGATCGATCGCCAGCGCCTTGTTCAATTCATACTAGCTTGCCAAGATCCAGACGATGGGGGAATCAGCGATCGGCCGGGAAATATGGCTGACATTTTCCACACTTTTTTCGGCATTGCGGGTCTCTCCTTACTGGGCTATTTCAGTGCGAACAAAGCAGCCGAAGCTGATCCTAGTTCTAATTTCAAACTTACATCAACTGAGCTGTATGCAGGATTTCGAGAGATTGACCCGACTTATGCATTGCCCAAGCAGCTTGTGCTGGAGCTAGGGTTGCCGCATCAAGTGTTGAGCGATGCGTGAAACAGCTTATCATGAGTCAAAGCTTTGAGAAGCGGATCGAGCCATGTTACTTCTTTGTGTTTTATTTATCGAGTTACAATTGTATACACTAGCTCATCAAATATGGCACTCCGTTACTCTTCTAGGTAAACATTTGAAATGATGGCAACAGCCGCCGCCGCTATCACGCCTGATAGCTTGCGCTGCTTCCAGTCTTCTCCTAAAGGAAAGCACGCTAAATACATATACATGCCACTTGCTGCACAAAAAATAGTGTCCAACACAATTGGCTGTCTCAGTGCTGAAGAATCGACTTTGTGGTACAGCTGTCCTGCTAAAATGCCGAGCGGAGTAGCCGCCGCCAAAAGCGTCATGGACGCCAACATTAGGCTCTTGCGCGGCTCGCCCAATCTTGCCTGCAGTAATGAAGCCCAACTAATGGACAACATCGCTTTACTGAACAATAGATGCACGTACGTCCACACATATTGCGGGTCTTCAGAACTGATGTCTCCCACTTCAAAACCTGTCGCAAAAGCTTCAAGACAAGCCACACACAACGTAGGAAGCAAGGGGAATCCTCCCTCTTCAGCCAATCGAGACCGCATTTCATCGACCAAGAGTTTTTCTTCGACTTTACGTCTGTTTCTTGGGCTCAGAACATCAAGTCCATAGGATGGGTCAGGAAGTTCACCAAATTCACCGTCATCATCCCTATATTCTATATCATCTCCTTCGCTAAGACTGTCATTATCGTTTTCTTCATCGCTTAGCTCACCATGCCTCGATGAATCAAGCTCGATTTCGTTTAGGTTATCAGAATTAACGAGAGGGGCGTATCTAACAGAATCTTCACTGCCCGGGCTTCTAACGTGAAAGAGACAGAAGTAATTACTTTCAAACACGACTAAAAGCACAAAAACCAAAGGCTGCACCCATAAATAAAAGCTTTGTATCCCGAAAAAGCGCTGCTGATAAATTTCAACCCCATGCTTCTGTAAACATATTTGGCCATAAGAAAAGAAAGTCCCTGCACTGATAGCCTTCATCGACTTAAACACATTTCGGGGCGGTGAGAAGTTTCGATACACATCCACAATGACGAAGGACAAGAAGAACGTCACTCCTATGAACGCTGAGATGGAGGAATGAAGTACGTAAGTAGACGACGTAGCTGTGTCTACGAAGCCCATGAGAAGTTTGACACAACAAATTTAATCCAGTCTATAAGGTATAGCTAGAATTTCAGCTCGTGCATAACATATAGTTTAAACAAATGTTTTTCCCTTAAAAAGAACCCTATTAGTTGTAAATGGGCAAGTGAAAAGTCGCAAAAGTTGAAGGAGAAAGAATGATTCTTCCTTTCCTCTTCTTAAGCTCCTCAATACATTTAGCGAGTTCAGCCTTTCTCTTCAAGTGTACCAATTCGTCGTCTTCTGGTAAAGAACGGCGGTTCATAGAGTGCTCTTTAAAATTGTAAGAAACAGAAATCATACGCTTCTCTGCATAAATTAGGGTTGGTGGATGTAGTGCTTGAAGTTTCATGTCAGGGTTTGTGCAGCATTTAACGGCCAATCGTGTCCATAAGAGTAGGCTGCTACATAAGTACCATTTTGGTGAGCAAAGGATTCTTAGAAAAGGACAATGCTTATGGAAAATTTGTATATTAAAGCAAATTTTAAGACAGCGCGTTGATAGGGGCATCGATGATACCCGAAATGAACCCTATATATTGCAACTTGCCACGCTAAATCGCATTTTCCGGGTGAAGCGAAAATGCTTGCGCTTGTGGTTTTACTTCTTTGATGCATTGCGTTTCCGGAGGACAGCCGAGCTCACCATTAAATTGCGCAGACAAGCTATTGCACAAGTTGGCGCCCTGTGCGATATGCGTGAATGGCTGCTCTCAAATGGAGAGGTTGTAAATCATGTACACGATCAAATGTTATTGCTTTGTCGCACAAATGATAAAGGCAAACCTACCCCATTCCGCGTTCGAACTGTTGCTGAGTTACGTGAGATTCGTCTGATTGAATGTGTTGCAGATATAATCTTCTCGTGCATTTTTGAAGAGCTGCTTTCCGATCAGAGATCGATCGACGCGGTGGTTGATAGCACAACAAATTTTATGTGTGACAAGGTGATCGCACAGTATTTAGAAGACCTTATAACACGAGCTGTCTCTCCAGATGCATTTGTAAATATTGACCTGCTGGAATCTGGAAAATTGAACGTTGTACATCGATATCAGAAGTCAAATAGTCACGAAGCTCAAGACACAACAATGCATGCAATAAATGACGATTCCAATGCAATATCTGACTCTTATGATCAAGCGGTCATTGATGCTTTGGCAGACGAATTTGATCGCGTGCACCGCGACTCTTACTACAATGCAGCTCAAGTTGGCAAAGCCCATGGCTTTGCGACCGTTTTAGTCAGCAAGATTGACGTGTTTCCAACAATGAATGCTGCTCTTCCACCCAAGAATGACACAGAAAAGATGTTGGCACAAGATCAGCGCGCACGAGAGAAACAAGAGAGAATTGCCTTACAAAGGGAGAATCGATTGTTGCGCAGCCTCCTTGGTCGCCTAGACTCTACATTGCCGGTGATGGCACTATCCGACTCTGAAAGCGACAGAGATGACATTGAGCAATTCGCGGATGAAGCAAAGCTGTCCACGGAAACACTTGAACCTCCAAAGCTACTGAATTTCGATCAAACCTCTTCGGCCTCAGATGATCTGCAAACAGAGCTTTTGCTGAGCGCTGATTTCGCGGCAGGAGCTGTAGACGCGCTTGGTCAAAGAATGACGAACACTGATGCTGACATCCAGAATGTGCATATTGGAGGCGATGGTTTTGACGGTGATGCTCCGGGTATTGTATTTGGTATGAAAAACTTGGCAAATTCGACTTCCCAGTTTGGGACGATCGAATCATTGTGTGCTCAGCGTCACAGCATCACAGACGAAAGCAAGACACAAAGCAACGAAGTAAGGGAACAAAGTGCATCGTTAATACAAGCGTGTGGCAAGCCAGCAATATTGCCCAGCATTGCCGGAGCCAGGAGTGGGTCCTCTGGGGCCCGACGGCGTCACACCAGCGCTGCCCCCGTGTCTAGTTCTGCGCCTGGCATTAGCGGATCAACACCAAAACTAAAGCATGTGCCCAGCGCAGCGCTGCTGAAGAAGTTAGAGATTAAAGACAAAGAGCGTCGTGCAGAAAATATGCGCCTAAAGAAGTTGCTGCTCTTGCGCCGGGCAGAGGAGGAAATGAAGAAGGTCGACCTCTTGGCTCCAGAGGGACAGCGTAAGACAATTCCACCTAGGACACGCCTGCTGAGCGATTCGCGCACATTGCCTGAGTTTGATGCTGTTCGAACAGAAAAGGTGGCTCGCAATGTCATCACGACTGTGCGCATTGCGTTATCGGGGGGCCTCGTCGAGCGAGTAGACGCCCCATTGAGTGTAGCTGAGAAAATGTTATTGGAAAGTCCGTTTGCTACCCCTTTTGCTGATCTTTATCAAGCCAAGGTGGAAAAGGAGGAGGCCAGAAGACGTTTGGAGCGCGATCGAAGTATAGCGAATGGAAGTCTGGCGGGGAGCTCAAGTAAGGGCCTCGCTCATGCTCGACCGCATGTCTTGCACCCGATGGACACGACAAATTTTGGCGGCGATCACAGACATCATCGAAGAATTTCAGCTCCATCATCTCTTGTGAATGCGGTTCCGGGGCAGTATGATCTGCACATAATTTCTCCAACTGGCATAAGAAAAAAGAAAGGGAAGCTTAAGAAACTCAGGGATGCATAAGTTATGTTTATGTATTTTGATATATATAATGTGTTACATATGTATGAAATAGACGGAATAGAGAACTAAACTTAGTATTGCTTTCCTTCTGACTGCGTTGGTAATAAACCGAAACGAGCCTTGCACGCGATACGTTCTTTGCTGAACTTATCATCTGGGGAGAATCGAGCAGGATGAGCACTTTTGCTAGGCGCACCAGTAGTATCATCTTTCTTCAACGTGTACACACGCTTGCCATTGGCGTCCACATAATACATTAGGTGCATTTTGCAAGATTTTAGAGTATTATAACTTCGTAGTTATTACTTTCAAATTGTCGTATCTTTCGTAAAAGCAGGAACAGCTTTATTTTTGCACTATGTCACGCAAGCAGCAATTGGTAAAATATCGAAAATAAAGCAATGGTTAGACTTCAAATTATGACTACATAGTCAGACAAGGCCAGAATAGTCAAAAGAGGAAATCGTTTAATGCACAAAATTTACTGTTTTTCTTTTGCTCATTCAACAAATATGATGATTATGATTGCAAAAAGACACATGTCAATCAAACAATTATAAGTAACTTACCCTCTAAAGCTGCATAAAGAATAACCTGCTTTATGCGATCATAAAAGTTCCCAAAGCAACTTGCCCACACAGAGGCGCCCATCAAAGCGGTCTCGACGCTTATTGCCTACACAATTGTAAGTACTAAATCACTGCTGATTTACATATTTTACTTTAATTAAGATTTCCTTATTAGTTCTATTTGTTGAACCCATTTCATAACTGTCTCTTTATCCATGTTTGTAGACGCTGTTGAATTTCCCTAACATCTTTCTTTGTACTGTTTTGCCATACCTTGCAGTCTGGAAAGAATGAAACCAAATACTACAGGTCAACCATTGCCATGCTGCTGCGGTCCTAACAAAGGGGCTGCTGCTGGGATGAAGCCTGTGGTTCCGACAGCTGCTCCTCAGATTAAGAAGTAATTAATAGGTTTAAGGAAAACGACCAGTAACATGCCTTTTGCACCACATGTTAAGTTTCACTGAGTATGCGCAAAAGGATTCAGGAGTTATTGCTCATCATATTGTTTGTAACATTGCTAAGAGTGTATACAAAACCCGTCAATTATACCTTTTACATTTCTAACTTCTACAGTGAAATATAAGTGATAACATAAAAATATTTTACCCACATACAATTGTGGGTCAGTATAAACACTATTTACTTTATTCGCAACGACAATTATACTAATCTGTGAATCCTAATACTTCCAAGACCCTGCGGAGGCAGATTGGTGTCTCGAGGGCCAAGTGCCGAAAATGGCGTCTTTGTGCGAGCTTCTTGGACCATTCACTGATCCCGGCGAAGTGCGTGCAGAGCGCTTTGGCAGAACACGCACTCCATCTGCGAAAGCGTTTAAGTGGACAGAAGATCTAGTACCAGTGGCACTCGACGGGGCCCTCTGGTTCTGTTCAGTTTGCATAGATTGCTTGGTTCGACGCTGCTTTAAAACAGGCATATCTAAAACCGCAGCCGCGATTTCCTCAAAGGCACTATTAGAGTCACTACTCTGTGCGTTGCCTTCGTCGTCATCTTCTGCATCCGTCACCCCCCCTGAGGGCGATTGTTCGCGCACTCGTTTCCCTTTCTGCTTTCTTTCCAATGCAATCCCAGAAACGCAAACATTCGTATAGTTGTCCCCATTCACACGATTCTTGAGCTGCTCTCGGACCGGCTTCTGATGACATTCATTTTCGTAGCGCCCGTCACGAGTTGCGTCCCAAGCCGAATCTGTAGATAGGTCCAATGCCATCCCATCAGACAAATCAGCAGATGTGTCCGCCTCGTAGGCTTCGTCTGAATCGGATCCGCAAGTAATTGCTGCCATAGGCCAGACAACCGCTGTTGTACGCCGGTCATTTTTATCGCCTGCACGACCTAAGGGAGGTAGGCCAGACGACGGGCGGAACGTGTCGAAGGTCTCCACATCCCTGCTGCTCGACACTCCGCCTATATAAGGTGAAGGTGAACAGTCGCTTTGTAGAATCATGCCATTATCAATACACAGCACAGGAGAAATTGTGTCCATGCTTGAGCCTAAACGTACATCCTTTCGATGGAATGAATAGTGATGGAATCGCCTTGGGTTCAAGAGCTTGTTCAACTGGCTGTTCCTACAATCAGATCCAGAAACCCCGCCTAAAGTAGTCGCCTCTGGCGTGCTTTGCGGGATGGGAGACGCTGCCAACGCACCACCGATTCTACCGTCCATGCTTCCATCACAGGACAACTCGTCTTCAGCTCGATACGCATCTGTATCGGAAACACAGCCATCTAAGGGAAATTGGACTGGAATGAAAGCCTGCGAAGGAATACAACTTGAAGGCATGTCATATGCGCCACCTGCGTCGTCGACAATCGTGCCGGCGTCGTCCTCATCGCTCTCTTCAAAGTCCGCCAACACAAACACTTGCTCTGCTTCACCATCGCTATCGCTTGTATCGCATCCCATGTCGCTGAATGATGTGGGCGACCCTAATAACGCGTTTACACATGCCACTTCATCTGCTTCGTCATTCTCTACAGTGGCCTGACTGGCCACAGCGTCGTCCTCAGACTCTACTCTGGTCTCAGCAGCCGTTACGTAGCACGCTGTATGAACGGCATGCAGCGATGATAATGCCAATGAAGGGTCTGGCACACTCGAGGCACTATACTCAGTCAAAGACAAATCAGTATCTACAAGTGTATCTTGGGTATTGTAGATATCGTCGCTCTCAGTGCAAGCATCCTCTGGAAGAGGCGTGGGAATTTGTTGAGTGGCGGAATAAGCAACTGTACCTTTGGATTCTCTATCTTCTGCACAACTTTGTGACTCTTGACTTGATCGCTGCTGAGCCATGCCATAACGGTCGGACATAAAGTCTCGTGCCAAAGAAATGTTCATGTCGAATTCTGCAGAGGAGGATCCGACTGATGCTGCGGGCAAAGAGCCGAAGGTCGGCGTTCCGCAGGTGTCAAAAGCAGTTTGTGTAATTGCGTTCATTGGCGAGTCTGGTAAACATAAGACTGTGCTATCGAGTTTCTTACCATGCGTAGCCAAATGGGCAGACCTCGCAAAGAGGGCGGAGGCTGTGAAAGAGCGGCGACGAGGGAGGGGTGGGCCTAGCGGCGCCACCTGTCGGTCTACCGGTGTATCGAGGCTTGCTGCTACTGCTGCCATAGATACTAGCTCTTCTGACCCTCTTGCTCTTGGCGAAGACTCCGCAACCAACATGGCACCGTCGTCGGCTGCAACTGAGAATCGCGCAGTGAGCATGTGACTGTATTTACCGAGGGCTGACGCGCTCGGCATTGTAATCTTGGGGGAAGCTAGTGCGAGGGAAATGGGACAATTATTGCTACTGCGATGTGCTTCAGCGTCAGCACTTTCAGCCTCTTCACATTCGCTATGCTCGACAAATCCTTCCACAAGCACGGGTTCCTCGCAGATAGCTGGTTGAGTTGACTGCCTCTTTGATTCATAGACGTCCAACACTGTTTTCAATTCAGACGCAGGGTGTTCACTGCTACTTGCGGCAGGAGACCGGTTTATGACCCCTGTCCGCATCTTGCCACAGGTGCTACTCACCACGGCAGGCTGCATTTCTGCTCCAGCCGAATTCTCAATGGGTTGAAAAGCATGAAACGAGCCGGATCCTACCCGTGACATGATTTGCACACTTTTTATGACGCCGGGTGCACGGTTATTGCTGGTGTTATTCGTGCAGACCGCCACATCTTCCGGTCTTCCTAACAATGGGAATACACTGCTACTGGCACTACTATTTTCATCGTAATCCGTCGATGAACATAAAGAAACGAGTTCTGTAGAGTTGCCAGCACTCTGTCCACGGTCACTCGCACTGCCATCCATGGACGCAATGATGGGGAAAGTGGGAAACTCTCGGGAAAAAAGCTTTGAAACACTCTCGTACGAGAGAAGATCGATGAAGCTTCGCACTGTAGTATTTTCAGGAACACGCAATCCATTAATCTCTTGCTTCATCTACAGCATGCGTGAACCAAGTAATATTGAAAATATTTAATGTAAGGAAGGCGGTCAGTACAGAGTTGATAGGTTGAGTGGGAGCATCAGCGATAGACTGCAAACATAAGACATACCTCTACTTGGTCTAATTTCGTAGAATTTTTCGTTGTGATGACATGATTCCCTATCACTAACAAGCCTTGGTCGGTTGTCGACCGGTGCATCGGCTGTATTAATATAGAGTCATGCTGCCGACTCGTTACTTTGGCAAAGCACAGTGGTTCATAGCACATGACATACTCCGCTCCAAGAGTTCCGATAAGCTGCTCATTGCGCTCCCTTTGCTCAAGCTGTTCCAGAGCCTTGGTTAGCTGCTTCGTGCCTCGTCCACTGGGTTGGAAAGGAGGTGGAGACGATCTATTCTGAAAACTTAGTTTCGATAATAATGCTCGAGAACCGCTTGATCCTAAAGCTTTTCTTTGCAAAGCGGTAGCAATAACCTCCAATCCTACCCCAACATTCTCTTTTTCCCTGCTGTCATTTCTTGTCGTGACATTTGACGTATTATCTAATTCATCATCAAAAGGAGTGTCAAAACGCACACTCTTTTTGGGCGCCATAGTGGCTTACTATATTTCACCCAGATATACGTCAATATTGTTTACGGAAGTTGGATAACTACCTAAATCTGCATAAATCATTTTTTTTTCAACTTTTAAGTTGAGAGGTCCCACCAGCGGTGTTGGGAAGGGGAACCGGGGGGAACTCATGAGAGCGCATCCAATGATTATCTTCATAATTTGTATCAGCTATAACTCAAGACCGGTATATTCCCGTCAAGTAATTTCTAGCATAACCTACCGTGCGCACATTCTGTGACACACTAC
>JACCDO010006574.1_pt1 | contig 14906 bp, 10 predicted proteins | sample 7446101 | NCBI WGS metagenome assembly JACCDO01 (sample SAMN15323440, study PRJNA562643) | freshwater metagenome | isolation source: river surface water | place: USA:Blue River Watershed | collected 2017-08-16
AGATTTAAATAAAAATTGATCCCCGTTTATATTAACATTTAATCATATAATTATAATATTATAACTAATAATAAATGCCACCAAAATCAGCTAAACCCAAATCAGCTAAATCAACTCAACAAGATGATAAGCCAGTTAAAGTAACTAAACCTAAAAAGACTACAGCTAAAAAATCAACTAATTCATTAATTAGTACATTAGTTGAAAAACCAACACAAGATAAAAAAGAAGATAAAAAAGAAGTTTTTGAAGATAGTTCTGATGGTCAAGGTGATAGTTCTGATAATCAAGAAAATAGCGATGATGATGATCAAGATGTTGAACCAGAAATTATTCCTGGTAAATTAACACTTAATCCAAATGGTAAAATTCTAGTTATAGTTGAATCTCCTGGTAAGATTAAAAAAATTCAATCTATTTTAGGTAGTGATTATCTAGTCACTGCATCAGTTGGACATATTATAGATTTAGGATCTAAATTAATGTCTATTGATATTCAAAATAATTTTAAACCAAAATATGTATCTCTTCAAGGTAAAGGAGCTGTCATTCGCGATCTTAAAAAACTTGCAAATAACTCTTCTGATATTTTACTTGCTACCGATGAAGACAGAGAAGGTGAAATGATTGCATGGAGTCTTGCTCATGTTCTTGGTATTCAAAATCCGAAGAGAATTACTTTTAATTCAATTACTGAACAAGAAATTGTTAAAGCTATTAAAAGTCCAAAAGACATTGATCAAAATATGGTTGATGCTCAAAAGAGCAGACGTATGCTTGATCGTATTGTTGGTTATGAAATATCTCCTCTATTATGGAAAAGTATTGGTCAAAGTTTATCTGCTGGACGTGTCCAATCAGTAGTAGTACGAATTATCTTAGATCGTGAAAAAGAAATTCAAGACTTTCTTAAAAGTGATATTAAATCAGACTTTAAATTTAAAGCAAACTTTTTTAAAGATATTATTGCATCACTTTATCAAACTAAAAAACCATCTGATGCTATTCAAGAAGATAATAATGATATTGTAGAAGAAGAAGATAATAATAATGATGATAGTAATAATAAAGTTCAGGATGATAATATATCTGGAACATTAATTAAAGGTTATAAAGCCCATGTAACTACCGAAAAAACTGCTAAGGATTTAATGAAAAAAATTATAGAATCAGATTTTAAAATTGTTGGTAAGGGTGAAAGAACACAATTTAAATCACCAGCACCACCATTTACAACATCTACTCTTCAACAAGAAGCAGCTCGTAAACTAGGCTTTACTATTAAAAGAACTATGAATGCTGCACAACATTTATATGAAGCTGGTCACATTACTTATATGCGTACTGATTCAACTAATTTATCAGGTGAAGCATTAAAATCTATTGGTAAATATATTAAAGATAGTTATGGTAATAATTATCACACACAAAGAAATTATGCATCAAAGTCAAATAATACACAAGAGGCTCACGAATCAGTAAGACCTACACATATAGAAGTAACAGGAGTTAATGAATCAGGTAAAGTAGGATACGATGAAGTAAAATTATATCTACTAATTTGGAAACGAGCAATTGCTTCACAAATGGCACCTGCTAAATTAGCAGTTGCTACAACACATATATCAATATCAAAGACTAAAGATTATTATTTTCAATCAGAAATCACAAGTATATTATTTGATGGTTTCTTAAAAGTGTATAATTTACAGAATATTGAATCAAATAGTGGAGATGGAGATAATAATATTTCAAGTAAAACACCTGAAATTAATGAAAAACTTAAATTAACATCTCTACAAGCTTTACAAGATTATCAAAAACCACCACCTCGCTACAACGAAGCGTCTCTAGTTAATAAACTTGATCCAAAGAATCTTAATATTGGTCGTCCATCAACTTATGCGGCAATTATTACTAAGATTCAAGAAAGAGGTTACGTAGAAAAGCGCGACAACGATGGTATTAAAAAATCATCTCTAGAATTAAAATGGACAAGTACATCAAAAAATATAGATGAAACAACCAAAGATATTTATATTGCAAAAGATGCAAATAAAATAACTCCAACAGCAATAGGTAAAGTAGTAACTGAATTTTTAGTAACTTATTTTCCAGAATTAATGGATTATAAATTTACTTCTACCATGGAAACTAAATTAGATTCAGTTGCTAATGGAGAACTAAAATTACTAAAACTATTAACTGACTTTTATCATACTGATTTTCATCCTATTATAGATAAGCTATCAAAAGAGAAAATTAAATATGTTGATAAAGATCAACGTGAAATAGGCAAAGATGGTTCTGGTAATAGCGTTATAGCAACTATTAAAAGATATGGACCTGTAGTAATGATAGAACAAGATAAAGATGGTAAAGTTAAAACACTTAACATTGCACCATTAAAAGCACCTAATACTATAGATAATATTACTTTAGAAGAAGCACTTAAAATATTATCATATCCTAAATCATTAGGTAAATATGAAAACAAAGAAGTTAAATTATACAAGGGTAAATTTGGATTATATGCTAAATACGGCGATATATCTATTAATCTATCTAATGTAGAAGATGAAGGTGAAATAACACTTGAATTAGTTACAGAACGTATTACACAAAAGAAAAGTAAAAATCTATGGGAAGGTAAAGAAGGTAAAACTAATTACGTTGTATTAGAAGGTCCATATGGTAAATATATTAGTATCAAAGATGGTGCTAAAAAATTAGCCAAACCAATGAATGTTAAATTACCCGAAGATACAGATATTAAAGACCTAACTTTAGATAAAATTAAAGAAATAGTAGAAAAAGGTAAAGTTAATAAATTCAAAGCTAAACGATTCTTTAAGAAATAATATTTTTTTATTAATATATAATATTATGAAATTACAAAGAAAACATATAGTAATTTTAGTAATAATATTACTATTAATTTTTCTATTAACACGTCATAAAAAAAGTGAAGGTTTAGATAATACTACACCAACTTTATCTAACGAAGCTATACAATCAATCTCATCTCTATATTCAAATACTGATGGTACTGTTTCTTTTAATAATCTGAGATCTACTGGTAAAACAACATTAAAAGATGTTAGTGCAAATTCACTTTATAGCAATAGTATTGGTGCTAATGATATCAGTGGTACTAATATAAATAGTACTAATATTAATGGTGGTAAATTAAAAGTTACTGATATTAGTGCAAATACTATTACTACAAATACTATTATTAATCCAACATTAGTATGGTCGAGAGAATCTAAAATTGTTGGTGGTGCAGGTGGTGGTGGTGGTGCAGGTTATGATTTTAGATGTCCACCTGGTACAGTAATGACTGGTATTGTTGGATCAGCTGATGCAAATATTAAATATATTGGTATCATTTGTACATAAAATATATTATTAATTATTGCTTATAAAACATAGACTTTTTTATTATACTTGTTAATTGAGCATCAAATTCATTGAAATCTATTGTTTTATTTTTATTTAATATTTCAATAAAATTTTTACTATATGTTTCTTCTTTTATTTTTTTGAAATCTATATGATTCTCATCTTGATTATTAGTATTTAATTGTTTTGTATTGAAAATATAAGTATTAAAAATATATCTTGCATATTCCATATGTTATATATAAAAATGATATTATTATTTTATACTTTAAACAAACAAAAATTTATTTTATAATGATATAATATAATTATGAAAACAAAACATATTTTAATAATTGTTGCAATTATTATTGTATTATATTTAGTATCTAAAAAGTCTTCCGAACATTTAGACTCATCGCCAACTTTATCTAACGAAGCTATACAATCTATATCATCAATATATTCTAATACTACTGGAACAGCATCATTTAATAATTTAAATGTAACTTCTTGGAAAGGTATGGTAGTAATGTGGTCGGGTACTATTGATAAAATACCAAGAGGTTGGGCATTATGTGATGGTACTAATAATACACCAGATCTTAGAAGTAAATTTGTAGTTGGTGTTGGTCAAGGTAAAGATCCATCTGGTATTAGTTTAACAGAAAGAAAGATGGGAGATCAAGGAGGGGCAGAAAAACATAAATTAGATATAACTGAAATGCCTTCACATACACATGGTTATAATCACACTAGAGCAGATAATGATGGTTGGTGGTATGATAGTGGCGGTTATAGATTAAGTAGTAATATAGATAGAACTGTTGCAACTGGTGGTGATCCAAGTGGTAATACTATTCCACATAATAATATGCCACCATTTTATGCATTAGCTTACATTATGAAAACATAAATCAGTATATTCACTTTAATTTATGTTAAAGCTTATTACTTTTTTATTTAAACTATTAATATAACTTAAATAAAAAATTGATTTGCTTCAATTTTAGTTAAAGCTCATTACTTTTTTATTTAAACTATTAATATAGTTTAAATAAAAAATTGATTAATATATATATAGCTATTTAAAATTAAATTAAATATTACTAATTAATATATAATATAAATGCCTAAAAAGACCAATTCTGTTGTTAAAAAACCTACCGTTAAATTTAGTGATACTAATATTATACACACACATCGACAAACACAACCACAAACACATGGACAAACACATACATCAAAACCATTAAAAGGAGGTATTAAAGTTAAAGATGATCCTGATAAAGCAGATAAAGATGAGTTTGAATCAGAAGATGAAGATGCAGAAGTTGAACAAGATGATGATGTAGAAGAGAAAGAAGAAAGCGATGGTGAAGATGAAGAAACAGAAGAAAGTGAAAAAGAAGAGTTTGATAAAGAAAAAGACGAAGATGGTGACGATGGTGACGATGGTGAAGGAGGAGATGATGACGAGTGTGTTTATAAATTAACTAAAAAGAAAAATACTTTAGATGTTGAAATAGAAGTAGCAGAAGATAACTTTGAAGATGAAGACGTCGATGATATAAATAGTGCTGAAAAAAAATTACTAGAAAGTAAATATGTTAAAGATAGTGATAGAAAAACTAAACCTTTCTTATTTGAATTTGAACGTGTACGTATTTTAGGTGAACGTGCTCGTCAATTATCTCTTGGTGCAAAACCAATGCTTAAAAATCTAGATAATATGAATCCAAAATATGTTGCTCGTTTAGAATTAGAAAAAAAAGTAATACCATTAATTATTCTTCGTGAATTACCAAATGGATTAATAGAAAAATGGAAAGTTAGCGAATTGATCTATTAAGTTAACTTTTAATTATATTTTAATTAATTTATCAGGAATAATATTTATTTATTACTGTTAAATTATATTTTAATTAATTTATCCGCGACTATTTTAGGATTATTTATTGTTAATATTTTTTTATCTTCTGTTTTATAATCATAGTTACAACTATGTTGGTTATATAATCTATGTTTCATACATAATAGTTTACTGCATTTACATGTAAGACTATTCATGATAGTTACTTTACTGTTGCATTCAGCACAACTTAATCTAAGTTTTTTGCTGATAGGTTCTATTTGATCGATAATATCCATAGTTATTTATAATAGTCTTATAAATATATAATTTTTATTAATAATTTTAACTTTCATTTTTTATTTTATATTTCTATTTATAAGATTTTTATTTTCTCCAACTTTTTATTATACTCTTTTACTTTTAAGATCTTTTTTTCTCCAATATTTCTCCAATAATTATAAATTCTCCAACTTTCTATTAAACTCTTATACTTTTAAGATCTATTTTTCTCTAACTTATTATATTATTTTAATTTTAATATTTTTGTATAATATTTTTTATTAGGTTTTTATTTTCTCCAATATTATAGCATACTGATATACATTTAAGATATTTATTTCTCCAATAATTCTCTAAAGATTTTTATTTCTCCAACTTTCTATTAGGTTTGTATACTTTTAGGATCTTTTTTTCTCCAACATTTCTCCGAGATTTTTTTTTCTCCAATATTATAGGATGCTCTATTACTTTTAGGATCTTTTTTTCTCCAACTTTTCTCTAAGATTTTTTATATTTTTAATAAAATTTTAATAATTTATAAATATTTAGGATCAAATAAAGTAGTAGATGTTAATTATAATAATTTCATAAAAAATGATATTGTATACTTATACATTTTAATATTCGACAAGGATTTTATAAAAAAAATCTCAGAAAATTTTAACTCCCAAAAAAATCAAAAATTTCAGACCCCTCAACACACACAGAAAATCTCCAAAATATGTGTAGCTTTGTTCACTTTTAGGATTTTTTCATCATTTTAAAATCTCCAATTTTTTATTATACTCTTACTCTTTTAGGATTTTTTAGCACATTTTTGAAAAACTATTTTCTCCAACTTTCTATTATACTTGTACACTTTTAGGATTTTTTTATAAATATTTATAATTATTTTATTATTATTTTAAAATTTTGGCGTCGCGGTCGGAGGTATTTACAACTATTATTTTAGACTTATGAAATATATTTTTATTATTTATTTTATTATTATTTTTGAAATATTGGCGTCGTGGTCGGGGGTATTTACAACGATAGCTGTAGAGATAGATGTTGAGTTATGAAATTTTAACGTCGCGGTCCCAGGTATTTACAGAAATTCTTTTATCATAGTTATTTTTATTTAAATATTTATATATAATAATTATAATATATGGATAATTATTGTTCTTTATGCAACATAGATATACTACATGAAAAAAATTACATTCGACATTGCAATACTAAATTACATCTTAAAAAAGAAGAAATAAATTTTAAATGTGAAATATGTAATAAACAATATAAAACTATTAAAGTTTATAAAACTCATCGAAATAAATATCATAATAAAATAAATAAAAATATTGATAATAAATTAGAAGATATTAGAAATGATATTAAAAATGATATTAAAAATAACATAGAAGATGTTAAAAATAATATTAATGATGTCAAAGAAGAAATCAATAAATCTAATGAAAAAGTTGTAACTGTAGTTAATAAAGCTATAAATAAAGCTTCATCTCTAATTAAATATCTTATGGAACATCATAGAGGAGTACCACCACTTAAAAAAATTACCAAACAACAATGTATTCCTATGTTACGATTAGACTACGATTGTCCAGAAAAAGATAATGATTATTCTTTACAAAAGTTATTTATTAAAGATCATACTAAAAACTTATTTGTTCCTAATATATCTAAATCAATATTAAAAATGATTAATTACCAAAATAAAGATAATCAACCAATATATAACACAGACAGTACTAGATATAATTATGTTGTAAAATTAACTACTGATTTATGGAATGAAGACAAATCTGGAATTAAATTTACTGATTATATTATTAAGCCACTATTAAGATATGTAAGAGAATTAGTTGAAGAATACATAGAAGAAGATCTAGAAAAAATAAATATGTACAAAAATTCTTCTTATGAAAACGAACAATTACTAGATAAAAAAGAAGAAGCTTATTCTTTTGATATTGCATTAACTAACGATTATTTAATTAAACCTATATTAAAAGAATTATCTCCATATCTTAGATTCTTACAGCTAGAATTAGAGGAAATGGAAAAATTAGAAGAATTAGAAAAAATACAAGAAGATTTACAAGAAATTATTAATAACAATAGCGATAATAATAGTTATAAATCTAATAATAACGACAGCAATAGTGATATAAATAGTGATAGTGATGATTTAAATGATAATTATATTAGAAAAATAAAAAAGAGAATTATTAAATAATATTACTGTAATAGACGTTTTTCACTACACTGTATCAATAAATTTAATAATATAGTTATTTTTTTTTATTTTTCTAATTCTTAAATATATGCAAATGCAAACAAAAGATTTAACTACACAAAGTTATAAAGATCTAATATTTAGATGTACTAATTTATCTGAATTACGCGATGAAAAAATCTATAGACAAATTAAAATGGATACACAACGTGAATATTTGTTAGTAGTATTTTTTTATAATTTAGTTAAAGTATATATAAGCTGTGTTTATTATAAATTAGCATTAACAAATATATCAGAAGAATCTTTTTTTCGTACAGAATTTGCTTACTTTGAAACATATTTTTATTCTAATCCAGGTAAAAATAAATTAGGCGAAGATATAATAAAAAGATTAACCCGATATGGTTTAAGTATTTCAGAAATGTTTTATAAAATTTTTGATTTATACGATGAGACTTTTAATAGCAGAATAATATTAGAAAATTTATGTGAAATTACATTAACTCAAGAACAATTTAATGATATTATATTGTATTTCTTTGATAAATATACATATTTAGCTGATATGCTCGAACCATATCATAATTCCCGTTCTTTAATCATTAAAAACTTTTATCCATCTCAAGAACCAAATAGTCCACGTGGTATTAAACTACCTTTAAAAAATTCTTCAGGTTCTGATTATGAAGAAGATACTCAAACTGGAAATGGAACATTTACATATAACTTTGATGCTAAATTTAAAACAGATATTATTAGTAAAAATTGGTCAGATGGTTATAATTTTTATTGGATAGAAAAAGATGAAAATGATGCTAATAAAGATCCAACAAGATGCTTAAAATATTTAGTTGAAGTATTAACACCAGATAATCAACAAATTATATCTATGACTATAACTAGAATACCTACCCAACCAGATAAACAAATACATTTTTATATTAAAAAAACATTATCAACACAAATAAAATCTATTGTTAATAAAACACCAGAATATAAAAATATATCTTTAATTATTCATAGTTTTGCAGCCTCGATATTTGATGCTAATTTTGTATATTCAAATTTAATGTATAGTATGCGAGTAATATTTGAAAAAAATAATATTACAGTAAATTATACAGATGAAATTGACGCATTAGCAAGATTTTGTATACGCCCTATTACACAAAAAATTATAATTACACCTGAATTTAAAAATTTATGGATTGGCATAAATCAAGTAAAAATATTATTAGATGGTCCTGTTAAAATATATAAATTAGAAGAAAAAACACTAGGACCATTACAAGGTGGCTTTTTACAAAATTCTTATTATAAACAAAAGTATTTAAAATACAAACAGAAATATATAGACTTAAAACAAAATTATACCCATTAAATTTAATAAAATATTTATTAAATTTATAAAAAGATGTCATTTCAAAAATTAGTTTTAGTTGACAAAACTATAAAAGATCTTAAAAAACTTACAGATGCATTCACAACAGATTGTGCTGTTTTAAAATATTCATCAAGTACAAAAACATCTGATGTAACTCAATTCTTAACAGAAAAAAACATTACTCATGTTGACAGAGTTTGTGTAATTTTTCACGACGCTGGTAAATCAGTAAACAAATATGATTTTATTAATCAAGAAGTATTATTTAGTCTTAATGATCTCAAATCAACAACCACAAAAAAATCGGTTAACTATGAATTTATTATTAATTTAATTAATACATTAACACCAACACACATAGATTTCTTAGCTTGTGATTTATTAAAATATAAAGACTTCAAGACATATTTTGAATCACTTATTACAAATTGCAATAACCAAAACTTAAAAGTTGGTGCGTCAGATAATAAAACAGGTAATGTTAAATATGGTGGTGATTGGACATTAGAATCAACTGGTGAAGATATTAAAAATATCTATTTTACTGGTGACATTAAATACTGGGAAGTATTATTAGATCAACTTGTTGATTACTACAATTTAACAAACTATTCTTCATTTCAAAAAGACTTTAATGGTAACTACATTAATGAAAACGGTGAAATAATAGAAAAAAGAATTCCAGAAGGCACATATAAAACAACATCATGGGGTGATGAATATCATTCTGCTATTTCAATATATGATTGGGATGAAGATGAATATAATATTGTACCCCATTTAGAAAACGTCAAAAAGATATACAATACTGAATATGCATATGCTGCTCTTATGGCAGATGGTAGTGTATATGTATGGGGTGATGAAGGTTACGGTGGTTCAAGTGTATACGATGATGCTCGTTATAGAGGTTACTTATATGATGGTACTGGTGAAAATCATGATACCAGCAATAACAAAGTAACCGGAATAGTAGAAATCTATTCAAATAATGCTGCATTTGCTGCAGTAAATGCAAGTGGTGAAGTTTTTGTTTGGGGTCATCCATGGCGTGGTGGTACAAGTGCCATTGGTAATACAAACACAAGAGGTTGGGTATACACCGGTGATGGTACTGATACATCAGGAAATACTAAAATATCAGGTGTTACTAAAGTATATTCAACATCAAAATCATTTGCTGCATTATTAAGTGATGGTCGTGTATTTGTTTGGGGTAGAGTATCTGAAGGCGGTTCAAGTTCATTTGCAGAATATGGTGATGATTATAACAGAGGTTATTTATATGATGGCGATGGTGTTAAAGATGCATCAAACAATCAAGTAACCAATATAGTAAGAATTATGTCAACTCGTTATGCATATGCAGCACTTAATGCAAGTGGTAATATTTTTGTATGGGGTGATAAATATGATGGTGGTGCATTAGTATATGGTGATGAAACTACAAGAGGTTATTTACATGATCCATTAACAGATCAAATATTATCAGGTATGACTAAAGTATACGGTAATGAACAAGCATTTGCTGCAATTAATCCAAGTGGTAATGTATTTGTATGGGGTGATGAAGATTATGGCGGCTCTAATGTATATGGTGACAGTGATTACAATGGTTACTTATATGATGGTAATGGAGAATATGATACATCTGGAAATACTAAAGTAACAGGTATTACTAAAATATATCATACAGATTTTTCATTTGCAGCATTAAATGGTAATGGTGAAGTATTTGTATGGGGTGAACCATATGATGGTGGTTCAAGTGTCTACGGAGATGATACTTATAGAGGTTGGTTATATAATGGTAATGGTCAATATGATACATCTGGCAATACTAAAGTATCGAATATTGTAACTATTAAAAATAATGATGATGCATATGCTGCTCTTGATGCATCTGGGTCTATATTTGTATGGGGTGATTATTCCGGTGGTGGTTCAAGTGTATACGATGATAATAGTACAAGAGGCTGGTTATATGATGGTAATGGTTATAGCAATTCTGGTAATAATAAATTAACAGGATTTAAATCAATATATGCAGCTGGTGAAGCATTTGCGGCAATAAAGAAAGATGATGGTAGTATATTTGTTTGGGGTAGTCTTACAGGTGGTGGATCAAGTGTTTACGATGATAGTGATTATAGAGGTTACTTATATAATGGTGATGGTAAATACGATACATCAGGTAACACTAAAATCACAGGAGCAAATAAAATCTATGCAACATATGATGCATTTTCTGCAGTATTATCAGGTAATGAAGTATTTGCATGGGGTCAAGCAGAAGAAGGTGGTCAATTAGCTCGTTACGATGATTATAATTATGAAGAAGATATTGTACCATATGCAAATGGTAGCAATAAATTTAAAATGATTTTATCAACACAAAACTATGGTGGTATGTGTGAAATGGCACAAACTGGTAATATAATTCAACAACATATTAATAGAACTAATTCAACAAATCCATTAGGTAAGATTCCAGTAGAATTATTAAAGAAAGCTATTCGTGGTTATTACACTATTATTTATGAAAATAACTAAAAATAAAAAAAATATTATTAATAAATTTAGCTAATCAAGCAATATTCCATACAAAACCACATTCACAACATACATAAAATGTTTCATAAGTTGTTTGATTTGGTCGAAACCATTTAACATCTTTTAGAGTATGATCTTTATGAGTTTTACAATCTTTGTTTTTACAAATATAATCACGAGTATGTGGTAGAGTATTATCATAACGCATATATTTATATTTAGAATAATCAGTTAATTCACTAGTTCCAGTAGCATTCTTACTCATTTTATTTAGTACCATCGTACGTTGAGTAAGTTTTTCAAAGTAAGAACAATTCTTACAAATCATAAAAGCATTGAGGCCTTCATCTTCAATAGATTTTGCTATTTTCACTAATTCTTTCTTTTCTTTATCTTTTAAAGCTAAATATTCTTTATGTTTAATTAATTGATCATAATCAATCTTTTCATTAGTAAGATCAATATTATTTTTAAACATATTAATAATTTTAACTATATTATCATTAGAGTCTTGATTACTTTTATCACCATCTGTTTGTTTTTCCGTAGTAGTATTACTTAAACTAGTTGCTTCTGTACCATATGATACTTTTGGAGCAGTACGGCTTATATCCATAATATTGTCGCATTTAGGGCAAAATTTCATTTATATTATATATTAATTATATATTATTAAGTTAACTTGTTATAACTATGTTTATTCAATATTTTTTAATTATAAAGTATATATTTGTAACAAGCATAATTATTAATAATATATTTATTCACATCGTTACTTTTAATTAAAGTATAACTAACTGATATATAGCGTTGCTTATACACTTTTTATATCGAAAAATTGAAAATAAATATTTTTAATATATAAAAATTATCTTATTTTAAAGTAATAAATATATATTGAAATATGGCAAAACATAAAGGTAATAAGTGCAAATGTGAAGGTGACAATAAAAAATGTAGCTGTATGAACATAGAATGCGAACAATGTGAATCTTGTAACGCTATAACTATTAAGGAGTTTGATAGCTTTTTATCAAAACGATGGAAACGAACTGGTGATGGAAAAGAGTTAACGCATACATCTATGGGCAATGTTCGTGGTGCATGGGCGGTAGCAAAAGAAGATTATTCTGAATTTCTTCGATTATACAAACGATGGAGTCGTAAAAACGTAGAAGCTTACGTAGAACGATCTCCAGCGATTGCACCATATTATTTTGATATTGATTTTCATACAACTAAATCGAATAGATACTATGATGAAGAATTTATTAAAGAAACGATTCGTCGTATTAATAATATAGTTATTAAAAACTTTGATGTAGAAGAAAACTCAACTGTTTTGAACTCTTTTGTATTCGAAAAATTTGAACCAACTGAAGGCAAAGAAAATGATTACAAAGATGGTTTTCATATTATGTATCCCGAACTAGTTCTAGATGTTCCATCTCGTTATTTCTTATATGATAAATTTATGGAAATCCTAGGTAAAGACAATTACGTTAGTGAAAAGATTCCTCATAATAATGAGTTATCAGAAATTTTTGATAAATCTGTAATAGAAGCTAATGGTGTATTAATGTATGGTTGTGCAAAAGCCGGACGCGATCCGTATCGTTTAACACGTGCCTATAATCATTCATTAAAACGTATTTTACCTGAAGATGATATGAGCGATGATGATGATAGTGATAATAATAGTGATAGTGATAGCGATAATGAACAAGAAGATGATAATAATAACCGTAATGGTGAATTAATGGATTGGGATGATATAATAGATCTAACTTCGATGCGTCTTCATGAAGATGAGCCAACGCATTTAATATTACCTGTTACTGATAAAGTAAAACAAAAAATACAAGAAGTTTATGAAAGTAAATATGCCAAAAAAACAAAACAACAAAAAGAAGATTATTCAAAAGATAAAGAAGATGATAATACTAAACCAGCAACTAAAAAGAAGAAGCGTACTGATAATATATCAGAACGTGATATTAGATTAGCAAAAGAATTAGCAAAAATTCTTAGCAAACGTCGTGCTACTGTTTATGAAACATGGCGTAATGTTGGTTGGGCATTACATAATATAGATGAAACTTTATATGATGGCTTTATTGATTTTTCAAAGAAAGCTGGTCGTGAAGTATTTGATGAAAAAGGATGTCGTAAATTATGGGAAGAAGCCAAATACGATGGTTATTCACTAGGATCTCTGCGTATGTGGGCAATGGAAGATGATCCAGATGAATATGATCGTGTTATTGCAGATATCAATGATGATATCTTAACAAAAGTACATTCATGTGCTCATGATGATGTTGCAAATTATATTTATGCTTTATATAAAGGTATGTATGTATGTACAGACATTGAAAAACAAGAATGGTATGAATTCCGTTCTCATAGATGGCATCGCATTCAACGCGGTTCATCATTATTTGAACGTATTTCAGATGATATTCCAAATAAGATTATGTGTGCTATTAGCGATGTTCGTCGTGTTAAGAAGAACATAGAAGAAGAATTAAATAAGAAAAAGACAAATGGAGATAATGAATTTAAGAATAAATTTGTTCGTGATGGCAAAGGTTTAATTGAAAAATTAAAAGATGTTGCTTACAAGAAGAATATCATGGAAGCATGTAAACATAAATTCTTTGATCCAAAATTTAAAGAAAAACTTAATTCAAACGTACATCTATTATGTTTTAATAATGGTGTTTATAGTTTAAAACAAGGTGACGTTGGTTTTCGTGATGGTGTACCAGAAGATTATGTATCTTTCTCAACAGGATATGATTATATTGAAAAACCAGACAGTAAGTTTATTACATACATTAAAGACTTCTTTAATTCGTGTTTACCAAACGACAATGTTCGTCGATATGTATTACGATTTATTGCAAGCTGTCTTGATGGTACATCTAAAGATCAAAAGTTTCCATTTTGGATTGGTACTGGTGGTAACGGTAAATCAGTTACTATTAATATGATTCAATATGCATTTGGAGATTATTACTCAAATATGAGTACAGCATATTTAACAAAACCACGTGAAGGATCTAGTTCGGCATCTCCAGATCTTGCTGACAAAGTTGGTAAACGTGTAATTACTTTTCAAGAAACTGCAAAGAATCAAAAGATTCAAGTAGATAAATTAAAAGAATTATGTGGTAATGATACAATTAGTGCTCGTGCATTATATC
>JACCDO010214731.1_pt1 | contig 14905 bp, 14 predicted proteins | sample 7446101 | NCBI WGS metagenome assembly JACCDO01 (sample SAMN15323440, study PRJNA562643) | freshwater metagenome | isolation source: river surface water | place: USA:Blue River Watershed | collected 2017-08-16
AAAGCGGTAAGAGTCGTTTCACACTTCAAACATTGGCCGCGAATGAGTTTCCAATCATGTCTGAATCTGCAGATATTTCAGCCAGCTGGGAAATGTCTCAAAAAACATTAAAGCAGTTAATTAGTCAAGTTCACTTTGCGATGGCACAACAAGACATTCGTTACTATTTGAATGGCATGTTGTTTGTTTTAGAAGGTCAAAGAATTATTGCAGTAGCAACTGACGGCCATCGTTTGGCCTACAGTCATGTTGATCTTGATAAATCTCCATCAGGTAATGGTCAAAAACAAGAAGTGATCATTCCGCGTAAAACTATTCTTGAGTTACAACATTTATTGGAAGACTCAGAAGATCCAGTGGTTATTTCTTTGGCAAGCAATCAAGTCAAATTTAACTTTGGCGATGTTGAACTTTTATCAAAGCTTGTGGAAGGTAAATTCCCTGATTTCCAAAGAGTGATTCCAAAAGGTCAAAATAATAAGTTGGTGGTTAATCGTGATGCATTACAAGCATCCCTACAAAGAGCAGCCATTCTTACAACAGACAAGTTCAAAGGTGTTCGTTGCATTCTTTCTGAAAACTGTTTAACCATTCAATCAACGAATGCTGAACAAGAAGAAGCGCAAGAAGATATTGAAACAGAATACAGCGGGGACAAAATTGATATCGGCTTCAACGTATCTTATTTGTTAGATGTTTTAGCAAACTTAAAAAGTGAATCAGTACAAATTTGTTTGGGTGATTCCAACAGCAGTGCAGTGATCACCCTTCCAGAACAAGAAGGTTTCAAATACGTTGTCATGCCAATGCGCATTTAATAGAGTTTCTAGAAAAGAATAATCAATGACTGTTGAAGCAAAAACACCAGAGCAGTATGGCGCATCCTCGATTCAAATCTTAGAAGGATTAGAGGCAGTAAGAAAAAGACCAGGAATGTACATCGGAGATACCTCCGATGGAACTGGTTTACACCACTTAGTTTTTGAAGTTCTTGATAACTCAATTGACGAAGCTTTAGCAGGCCATTGCTCAGAAATCACCGTAACAATCCATACAGACAATTCAATATCTATTATTGATAACGGTCGTGGTGTTCCAACTGGTATCAAATACGACGATAAACACGATCCAAAGAGAAGTGCGGCAGAAATCGTGATGACAGAACTTCACGCAGGCGGCAAGTTTGACCAAAATAGTTATAAGGTTTCTGGCGGTCTTCATGGCGTGGGTGTTAGTTGTGTGAATGCACTTTCCAAGTGGTTACGCTTAACAGTTAAGCGCGATGGCAAAGTTCATTTCATGGAGTTTGCAAGAGGCGTTGCACAGAATCGCGAATTAGTTGAAGACGCTGGCAGCATGACCTCACCAATCAAAGTCATTGGTGAAACAGATAAACGTGGAACAGAAGTTCATTTTTTGGCTGATGTAGAAATTTTCGGCAATGTTGAATATCACTATGAAATTCTTTCTAAACGAATCAGAGAGCTATCGTTCCTAAATAATGGCGTTCACATTCGTTTGATCGATCAGAGATCTGGCAAGGAAGAAAACTTTGCATTCTCAGGTGGCGTAAAAGGTTTCGTTGAATACATCAACAAGAGCAAAACTGTTTTACATAGCAATATTTTTTATGCCGAAGGTGAAAGGCCGTCGGATCTAGGTGGAACCATCACTGCTGAAGTTGCTATGCAATGGAACGATGGGTTTAACGAACAGGTTCTGTGCTTCACCAACAATATTCCGCAACGCGATGGTGGTACTCACTTAACTGGTTTACGTGCCGCCATGACACGTGTCATCAACAAATATATTGATGAAGAAGAGTTAGCGAAAAAAGCCAAAGTAGAGGTTACTGGCGATGATATGCGCGAAGGTTTGACTTGCGTTCTTTCAGTAAAGGTTCCTGAGCCAAAGTTTTCTAGCCAAACAAAAGATAAATTGGTATCGAGCGAAGTTCGCGGCCCAGTAGAAGAAATTGTCAGCACTTTGTTGACGGATTATTTACAAGAAAACCCACAAGACGCCAAAATTATTTGCGCCAAGATTATTGAGGCTGCAAGAGCTAGAGAAGCAGCTCGTAAAGCGCGCGACATGACACGCCGCAAGGGTCTTTTGGATGGGCTTGGCTTGCCTGGAAAGCTTGCTGACTGCCAAGAAAAAGATCCGGCGAACTCAGAATTATTCATCGTCGAGGGTGACTCTGCGGGCGGCTCTGCTAAACAGGGCCGCGACAGAAAATTCCAAGCTATTTTGCCGCTCAAGGGAAAAATCCTTAACGTTGAAAAAGCACGCTTTGACAAAATGTTAAGCAGCCAAGAGGTTGTTACTTTAATCACCGCGCTTGGCACCGGCATTGGCAAGGAAGAATATAACGCTGACAAACTTCGCTATCACCGCATCATCATCATGACCGACGCGGACGTTGACGGAAGCCATATTAGAACCTTGTTATTAACGTTCTTCTATCGTCAAATGCCCGAATTAATTGAGCGCGGCCACATTTATATTGCACAGCCGCCTCTTTATAAGGTCAAGCAAGGCAAGAATGAGCAGTACATCAAAGATGATGTTGCATTAAATGCTTATTTATTAGATCTTGCTCTTCAAGGGGCTAGCGTATCCTTGGCTGATGGTTCTTTGATCGATAACGAGCGATTGGTTCAGTTGTCATCAGATTATCAAACCATACAAAGTATTGTTGATCGCCTTTCAAGAACCATGGACGAGGGCGCATTAAGAGCCATTGCAAACGGCGTACGTTTAAATCTAGATACAGAAGCGGATGCTGCTAAATCTGCAGAAGGTCTAAACGGTTATTTTGCAAATTCTCATGAGCGAATTGCAAAACCACAAATTATTGTTCAAAAGGACGAGCGCACTGAGCGTTATCGTTTGTTGCTTTCAAGAAAAGTTCATGGCAACACAAAGCTATCTTTGATTGACTCTGATTTTGTTCATGGCGCTGATTATGAGGCTTTGGCAAAAGCTTCTGCAGCCTTAACAAATGTATTGGGCTCTGGGGCAACAGTAAAGCGCGGAGATCCAGACAAAACAGTTAAGGAAGCACACGTTAAAGATTTCCGCGAAGCCATGGAGTGGTTGCTTTCAGAAGCAGAAAGAGGCGTCAGTCGTCAACGCTACAAGGGTCTTGGAGAAATGAACCCAGGACAACTTTGGGAAACAACTATGGACACCAATACCAGAACGTTGTTGAGAGTTCAAATTGAAGACGCGATTGCTGCGGACCAAGTATTCACAACCCTGATGGGTGATGAAGTTGAGCCACGCCGCGCCTTTATTGAGTCTAACGCGCTGATCGCAAGAAACATTGATGTCTAAAAAGTTGGTGGGCAATAAATTGGTTGTGGTTCGTGAGTCTGGAGTTCACGGTAATGGCGTTTTCGCAAAACGCGATATTCCAAAGGGCACAAAAATCATTGAATACACGGGCGAGAGAATCAGCTGGAAAGAGGCTGTCAAACGACACCCCCATGACCCATCTCAACCAAATCACACTTTCTATTTTGGTTTAGAGGATGGCTCAACCATTGATGCCAAATATGGTGGCAATGCCTCGATGTGGGCAAATCATTCTTGCAAGCCAAATTGCGAAGCATTAGAAGAAGATTTTGGAAAAACCACCAAAGTATTCTTGTATGCCAAAAAAGATATCAAGGCTGGTGATGAGCTTTTTTATGACTATGGTTTGGTTGTCGAAGGTAAACAATCAAAAAAGTTAAAAAAAGATTATGAGTGTCGTTGTGGCCATAAAAGCTGCCGCAAAACCATGTTGGCAAAAAATTAATAAGCAATATGTTCATCAGCATTCAAGAGCTTGAGGCGGCCATTAACTTTTGGCGTGAGCAGTCACCGTCCCGCGGTGAAGCTTTACAGCTTTGCCCTCAAGCGGCCGCATTAGCAAAACCCTATGCCATGATGATCATTCAATCTTCCCAGAGAGTTCCTTTGGATGGATTAAGTGACGCAGCGCAAACGGCTTGGAAAGAATACCTCTCGCATAAAGGCTGATGATGAGCAACCACGCCACATTTGATTACATAGTTGTCGGTGCTGGAAGTGCCGGTTGTGTATTGGCTAATAGGCTTTCATCTGACCCTCAAAATAATGTGTTGCTGATTGATGCTGGAAGTCGGGACAACTATCTTTGGATTCATATACCGGTTGGCTATTTGTATTGCATCAACAATCCTAAAACGGATTGGATGTTTAAAACCAAGCCTCAGCCAGGCCTGAATGACCGTAGCTTGATCTATCCACGAGGAAAAGTATTGGGCGGTTCGTCATCCATTAATGGAATGATCTATATGCGCGGCCAAGCTGAGGATTATGATCAGTGGGCCAAGCAATCTGGGGATTCATCTTGGTCTTGGCGTGAAGTTTTGCCTTATTTTAAAAAGATGGAAGACTATCATTCCGGCGCATCTGAGTTTCACGGTGTTGGCGGTGAGTGGCGCGTTGATAAGCAGCGCCTCAAGTGGAAGGTATTGGATGTTTTTAGGGCTGCTGCTGAACAAGCTGGTATTCCTCCAGTCGGCGACTTTAATCGCGGCAACAATTTTGGCTCTTCCTATTTTGATGTCTCTCAAAAAAATGGTTGGCGCTTAAATGCTTCCCAAGCCTTTATCAAACCAATTAGAGACCGCAAGAATCTCACGGTCCTGACGGGCGCAAGTATTGATCGTTTGGTGTTCAACGGTTCGCGCTGTGAGGGCATTTCTTTTTTATATGACGGAGAGCAACAAATCGCTCTTGCAGAAAAAGAAGTTCTTTTATCAGCGGGGGCGATTGGTTCCGTTCAAATTCTTGAGCGCTCAGGTATCGGCGATGAAAAAAGACTCCAGTCTTTGAACATCCCAGTTGTTAAGCATTTGCCCGGCGTTGGAGAAAATCTTCAAGACCACCTACAAATTAGATTGGTATACCGAGTGAGTGGTCTTAGAACTCTCAATGTTTTAGCTTCTCGCTGGTGGGGCAAGTTGTTAATTGGCCTTCAATATCTTTTAACCAGAAGCGGCCCCATGTCGATGGCACCGTCCCAGCTTGGAGCTTTTGCGCACTCATCTTCAGCGCACGATCGACCAAACATTCAGTATCACGTACAACCCTTATCGCTCGACAAGTTTGGTGATCCGCTGCATTCATTCAATGCATTCACTGCTAGCGTTTGTAATTTAAGGCCTAGTTCGAGGGGTAGCGTACACATAACATCTAAAGATTTGGCAGAGCCGCCAGCGATTAATCCAAATTATTTGGATTCAAGTGAAGATAAGCAGGTTGCTCTTGAGGCGCTGCGTTTCACCAGAAACATCATGCAGCAAAAAGCGTTTAACGACTTTGATGCCCAAGAGTTTCGTCCGGGCCCATCCTTTAATTCGGATGAGGAGCTGTTAAAGCAAATTGGAGAGATTGCGACTACGATTTTCCACCCAGTGGGCACTTGCAAAATGGGCAAGCCCGATGACCCGATGGCGGTGGTTGATTCTGATCTGAAGGTCTTTGGGTTAAATGGGTTGCGAGTTGTTGATGCAAGCGTTATGCCAACCATTACCTCTGGCAATACTGCAGCGCCAACCATGATGATTGCTCAAAAAATAGCTGACAAAATTTTGGCTGAAACCCAATAATGGAATTTGAACTTTTCCATTGGACAACCCTGCTGTTGTTCGTTGCTGCATTCGGTGCAGGCTTTGTTGATTCTGTTGCAGGTGGTGGCGGTTTGATTCAGGTCCCCGCCCTATTTGCAATTTATCCGAACGGCAATCCAGCTACTTTGCTGGGGACCAATAAGCTCGGCTCCATCGGCGGAACTATAATTGCTGCTAAAAGATATCTAAAAGTCGTTAAATTACCTTATTTTATTCTAATTCCAGCCATTATCGCTGCATTCATTGGGTCTTTTTCTGGTGCAGCAGTGGTTAAAAGCATGTCTGCCGATGTATTCAGAGTATTGCTGCCAATCATTTTGATTGCATTATTGGTTTACACCGTCAAGCAACCATCAATGGGAATGGCCCATGCGCCGGTTGTTGATGGAAGAAAAAAGATCGTTCACGCCATTCTGCTTGGCGGAACCATTGGTTTTTATGATGGTTTCTTTGGGCCAGGAACTGGCAGCTTTTTGTTGATCGGTTTTATTCGAATTTTTGGCTTTGACTTTTTGCATGCATCCGCCGCTACCAAGTTGGTCAATGTTACGACCAACTTTGCCGCCATCTTATTGTTTGCCTCATTTGGCCATATTGCTTGGCAAGTCGGATTTGCCATGATGGGCATGAATATAGTCGGAAGTATCTTTGGCTCACATTACGCCATGCGCCACGGAAACACATTCATTAGAAAGGTGTTTGTTGGGGTTGTTGCCGCCTTGATTTTGAAAACAGTATTTGATGCCTTCCGATATTTTGAGGTCATTGCTTAAGAGCTCAAAAAGTTTCACGTGAAACATTCATAATTGGCAAAAACGATTGAGTGAAAAAGGCGGGGGTGATATCATCGCCGCCCTAAGCAAGGTTTTCTATGGACTTTTCAATTAAATATGATGTGATTGTGATTGGCGGGGGGCACGCTGGCTCGGAGGCTGCTTTGGCTTCAGCCAGAATGGGTTGCCGCACCCTACTTTTGACTCATAGCATAGAGACCCTTGGGGCGATGAGCTGCAATCCCTCGATTGGGGGCATTGGCAAGGGTCATCTGGTCAAAGAAATTGATGCGCTTGGCGGAGCAATGGCCGAGGTAACCGATTTGGCTGGAATACAGTTCAGGATATTAAATTCCAGTAAGGGCCCCGCGGTGCGAGCCACCAGAGCACAGGCAGATCGTGCACTATATAAGACTGCGATGCGCAGCAAGCTTGAAAACCAAGAAAATTTGACCATTTTTCAGGCGGCCGTCGATGATTTGATTGTTCGTGACGATCAAGTCTGTGGTGCCACAACGCAATTGGGCCTGAGTTTTTATGCTTCCCAGGTTGTGTTAACTGCGGGAACCTTTTTAGATGGAAAAATACACGTTGGTCTAGACAACCACTCTGGGGGGCGTGCAGGCGATCCGGCTGCCATCAGACTATCTTCTAGATTAAAAGAATTAAAGTTGCCCCAAGGGCGTTTAAAAACAGGGACGCCCCCAAGGATTGACGGCCGAACTATTAACTTTTCTGTGATGCAAGAGCAGCCAGGTGATTTAGACCCCCTACCGGTGTTCTCTTATTTGGGTCGCCCAGAGTTTCATCCAAAGCAACTTCCTTGTTGGATCAGCCATACCAATGAAAAAACACACGAAATCATTCGTGGCGGCCTTGATCGTTCTCCAATGTATACGGGGGTGATTGAGGGGGTTGGTCCAAGATACTGCCCTTCCATTGAGGATAAGATCCATCGATTTGCTGGCAAGGAAAGCCATCAGATATTTTTAGAGCCCGAGGGTTTAACAACCCATGAGTTCTATCCAAACGGTATTTCAACCAGCCTTCCCTTCGATGTTCAGTGGGATTTGGTTCGAAGTATTCGAGGGCTTGAGAATGCAATGATTGTGCGCCCTGGCTATGCAATCGAATATGACTACTTTGATCCAAGGGGCTTAAAGCCAAGTTTGGAAACTAAAGCGATTAAGGGCCTTTTCTTTGCCGGCCAAATCAACGGTACTACGGGTTATGAAGAGGCCGCAGCGCAAGGTTTGTTGGCCGGGATCAATGCTGGCTTGAGTGCTAAAGACAAGGATGCGTGGTATCCAAAGCGTGATCAGGCCTACTTGGGCGTTCTGGTGGATGATTTGATTACCAAGGGCGTTCAAGAGCCCTATCGGATGTTCACAAGTCGCGCCGAATATCGCTTAAGCCTCAGGGAAGATAACGCTGACACTCGATTGACCGAGCAAGGTCGCGAGCTTGGGTTGGTTGACGATCGTCGCTGGGAGTTCTTCTGTAAAAAACAGGAAGCTGTTTCACGTGAAACACAGCGCCTAAAATCAACCTGGGTCAGCCCCAAACTAATGAGTTCCGCCGAGTCAGAGTTTTTGCTTGGCCAGGTCATCGCCCACGAATACAGTTTGGCTGAATTATTGAAGCGACCCGGAATCACTTATGAAAATCTAACAACCTCTTTTGATGGACGCTGGTCAGCTGAGCCTCTCGATCAGGATGTTGTCTTAAGAGATCAAATAGCTGAACAGGTTGAAATTGGCATTAAATATCAAGGATATATAGACCGGCAAGCAGCCGAAATAGCCCGTCATGCCTATCATGAGGAAATGACTTTGCCCCCTGATATTAATTATTCAAAGGTTTTGGGTTTATCAATGGAAGTTCAGCAGAAACTCAACCTTCATAAGCCAAGCACTCTGGGTCAGGCATCAAGAGTTTCTGGCGTAACCCCAGCAGCTATTTCTTTACTGTTGATTCATTTGAAAAAAGGTTTGGGTCGACGCCCCAGTGCTGATTGATGGAAAAAGATTCACAACAAGCACTGTTCGCTCAATTAAGTGAAGGTGTCAAAGGCCTCAATTTAGATCTTTCTGAAGTTATTGTTCAGCGCTTATTGGACTATTTAATTGAATTTCAGCGCTGGAATAAAACCCATAACTTGTCCTCAATTCATGATTTAAATCAGTCAGTTACATTACATCTGCTCGATTCCTTGGCGGTTTTGCCTTATTTGGATAAATACATTGAGCAAACACTAAAATCAGATGAGGTTTTTACTTTGGCTGATCTTGGATCTGGTGGAGGCTTGCCAGGAATTCCTTTGGCCATTTGTCGACCATCATGGAAAATTCATTTGATGGAGGCAGTTCAGAAAAAAGCAGTCTTCTTGCAACACATCGTGACCAAGTTGAATTTAGATAATACAAAGGTTCATGGCGCAAGAATTGAAGATGCTGCCCCAGGACTTGCGGACTCCGTAAGTTGTTGTATTTCAAGGGCTTTTTCAGACTTTGGCAAGTTTATTGCACTCTCTGAGCCAATGCTTAAGTCTGGCGGGATATTGTGGGCGATGAAAGCTCGAGCCTTGGAAGATGATTTAAAAACCATTCCTAGCTCGTGGAAGATTGAAAAAGACTATTTGTTCAATGTCCCGGGTCTTGATGCTGAAAGACGGCTTTACGAGTTGGCTCGCGTGAGAGAATTGAAGGCTTAATTAAAAGAAGACATTTATGGCAAAAATATTTTGCGTGGCAAATCAAAAAGGTGGTGTTGGCAAAACCACCACCACGGTTAATTTGGCTGCAAGCTTGGCTGCTCAAAACCAACGAGTCTTGGTTGTTGATCTTGATCCGCAGGGCAATGCCAGTATGGGTTCAGGCATTGATAAGATGGGCTTACAGCACAGTGTTTATCACGTCTTAATTGGCATGTCTGATGTTTTAACTGCAAGAGTTAAATCAGAAACGGGGGGATATGACGTTCTCCCAGCGAACCGAGAGCTTGCAGGCGCTGAAGTCGAATTGGTAGAGTTTGATCAACGTGAAGAGCGGCTTAAAAATGCTCTAGCACCAGTGCTGAATCAGTACGACTTTATTTTGATTGACTGTCCCCCTGCTCTTTCACTGTTAACTTTGAACGGTCTTTGTGCGGCCAATGGCGTGATTGTGCCAATGCAATGTGAATACTTCGCCCTCGAAGGCTTGTCAGACCTTGTCAATACCATCAAACAAGTGCACGCCAATCTCAATCCAAGTTTAACGATCATTGGTTTATTGAGGGTCATGTTTGACCCGAGAACAACCCTACAGCAGCAGGTTTCTGACCAGTTAATGGAACACTTTGGAGACAAAGTTTTTAACACCATCATTCCTAGGAATGTTCGTTTGGCTGAGGCACCTTCTTACGGTATGCCTGGAGTGACTTTTGATAAAAGCTCCCGCGGTGCACAGGCTTATATGCAATTCGGCGCAGAGATGATTCAGCGCATAAAAACAATGTAATGGATAAGAAAAAATTATGACGACAATGAAAAAAAAGGGTTTGGGGCGAGGCTTGGAAGCCCTCTTGGGTGCCAACGATAAGGCTAGCGGCAATGCTGGCGGTGTTGCAATGCTTCAGATCACACAATTACAAGCTGGCAAGTATCAGCCTCGCAAAAATATGGTGGATTCATCATTGCAGGAGCTCTCTGAAAGCATCAAAGAACAAGGCATCATGCAGCCCCTCTTGGTGAGAAGTGTTGCATCAGGTAAGTACGAAATCATTGCTGGTGAACGCCGTTTTCGTGCGGCCACCATGGCGGGCCTTAAAGAAGTTCCTGTATTAATCAAACAGGCCAACGATCAGGCCACTGCTGCAATGGCTTTGATCGAAAACATGCAACGAGAAGATTTGAATGCTTTGGAAGAGGCAAACGGCCTTGCGCGATTGATCGAAGAGTTTGGTTATACCCACGATAAGGCGGCACAGGCCGTTGGAAAATCTCGCAGTGCGGTTTCAAATCTATTGAGATTAATTCAGTTGGCCAAGCCCGTTCAGCTCATGTTGGCCAAAGGCGAGATAGACATGGGTCATGCCCGCGCCCTATTGCCGCTTGAAGCGGCGGCGCAGGTAAGCCTTGCCCAGAAAATTGTGATTCAAAAGCTCTCAGTGCGCGAAGCAGAGCAAATGGCCACTAAGTTGGTTTTGAATAAAACTCAAGTTGGCGGTTCTAAAAAGGCGAAAATCAAGGCTGACCCTGACTTAAGGCAGCTCCAAGAAAAGCTATCGGATCAACTGAATTTGGCAGTTGAAATCAAGCAAAAACGACGCGGCGGTGAAATCAGCATTAAATTCAGCCAATTTGATGAATTAGACGTATTTTTAAAGCGTCTAGGCATCGAGTAAATGTGAAATTTTTATGAATAGCATTGACCCAAAGCCCACAGATTCTGTAAAATCTCAAGGCTTTGTACCTGGAGTTGAGCAAAAAGCTGAAGTTAACAAAAATGCTAATTGGAACAATGAGTTAGATGATTCTGAAGAGTTGTCGAAACCGTTGACAAGGGCTGAACTAGAAGTAATTTTGGGTTCAGAGGCGCTTAAGCCAAGCAGAATTTCAGTCAAGCGGTTATTTCTACTTCAGGCGCTGGTAACGCTGCTCTCCTGTTTGGCTTGGGCTTGGTCAGTAAAGGGTAAGCCGTTTGGCTTAGACTCTTCCGCCATATCCTCATTGCTGGGCGGTTTAATAGCAATCATCCCTGCGGGGCTGTTTGCTTTAAGAGCAAGGTTGCTGGCAACAACAGCGAATGGGTCAAAGGTTGTTGGATCTTCAATAGTGGGTCTTGTAACCGGGGAATTAATAAAAATCATTGCAACTGTTGCAATGTTTTTTTTGGTAATAGTTTTTTATCCAGAATTGGATTGGTTACCGTTGTTGTTAACTTATGTACTGACGCTGAAATGTTATCTATTGGCGTGGTTTTTTAAGTAAACAAGCGGTTTGAAAAGAACAGAAGGAAGTAACAATGGCGACTGAAGCAACCGGCAAGGCTTTAACCCCTACCGAATACATTGCAGAGCATTTGCAAAATTTAAACACTTTGCATGCCAAGCAAGAGGCTATCGTTGATTTCTCAGTACTTAACTTAGACACTGTGTTTTGGTCTTTGATGATGGGCTTGATTGTTGTGGGCTTTTTGCTTATGGCGGCTCGTCGCGCGACGGCTGGTGTTCCAGGTCGTTTTCAGGCATTGGTAGAGTTGTTGGTGGAGATGGTTGAAAGCCAATCGAAGAGCATCGTTCATGGTGACCGTTCTTACATTGCGCCACTAGCCTTATTTGTTTTCTGTTGGATTATTTTGCTCAACACACTTGACTTGGTTCCAGTGGATTGGGTTCACGGCATTAATGGCTTCTTGGGAATTTTTGGAGACATCCACGTTCCTCATCACAAGCTTGTGCCAACAACTGATTTGAACGGCACACTTGGCTTGTCAATGTCAGTTTTAGTTTTGATGATTTTCTATAGCTTCAAAGCAAAAGGTGCTGGTGGCTTTGTTCACGAACTTCTATCTGCACCGTTTGGCGCCAAATGGTATTTGGCCCCATTTAATTTGGTTTTGAACATCATTGAATTTATTGCTAAAGCAGTCTCACTAGGTATGCGATTGTTTGGCAACATGTATGCAGGCGAATTGGTATTTTTGCTGATCGCTCTGTTAGGCGGCATCTGGCATTTTGGTGTCGACTTATCGTTCCTAGGTTTTGTGGGTCACGTGATTGCGGGCTCCGCTTGGGCGATTTTCCATATTTTGGTGATCTTGTTGCAGGCCTTCATTTTCATGATGTTGACCTTGGTTTACATCGGGCAAGCACATAGCCACCACTAATTTTTTTTACTAACTGTTTTTTTATTTAGGAGTCAACATGCAAGAATTTCTAGCCCACATTCAAGGTTTAACAGCAATCGGTATCGGCATCATCATCGGCCTAGGCGCGATCGGTGCTTGTTTGGGTATCGCGTTGATGGGTGGTAAGTACATCGAAGCATGTGCGCGCCAGCCAGAATTGATGGAGCCACTACAAACTAAGATGTTCTTGTTGGCTGGTTTGATCGACGCTGCTTTCTTGATCGGTGTTGGTGTTGCGATGTTGTTCGCGTTCGCAAACCCATTGCTTGCTGTAATTAAGTAATAAGCGTAGTTATTGACGGGCGCAAATTGAGCGCCCGTGGATATTTGTCATTGTGACCGAAAGGAACTAAACGTGAACCTAAACGCGACGCTATTCGCGCAGATGGTCGTCTTCTTTATTTTGTGGTGGGTTGTAGCCAAATTTGTTTGGCCACCATTGGTAAAGGCATTGGACGAGCGAGCCACAAAAGTGGCTGATGGTTTGGCTGCCGCTGAGCGCGGTAAGGCTGATCTTGAGTCTGCAAAAAAACGTGCTGAACAAGCATTGTCAGAAGCTCGCAATGAAGGCACTCAGCGTATTGCTGATGCTGAAAAGCGCGCACAACTATCAGCTGAAGAAATCAAAGCAAATGCACAGGCAGAAGCTGCCCGCATCATTGCTCAAGCAAAAGCCGAAGCCGAACAACAGGTAACTCGTGCAAGAGATGCTTTGCGTGCTGAAGTAGCTGCATTAGCAGTAAAAGGTGCCGAGCAGATTTTGCGTCGTGAAGTTGATGCAAAAGCACATGCTGGTTTATTAGATCAGCTTAAGGCAGAGCTTTAATATGGCAGATTTAGCTACTATTGCCCGCCCTTATGCTGAGGCTCTTTTTAGAAGTGCAAAGCCTGCAGATTTATCTGTATGGGCAGAGCAGCTAGAAGAGTTGGCACAAATTGCTAGCAATCCTGATTTGCTAGAGGTGGCCAATAATCCAAAGCTAGCCACAGCAGAGTTGCAACAAATTTTATTGAGCGGCGTTAAAACAAAGCCAGCAGATGTTGTTAAGAATTTTGTGGAAGTACTAACGCAAAATCATCGTCTACTAGCTTTGCCAGAAATCTCTGCTCAATTTACAGCTTTGAAAAATGCTCAAGAAGGCGCTGCAGAAGTTTTGATCACAAGTGCATTCCCGTTGCAAGGCGAGGAATTAAAAAGCTTGTTATCAACATTGAAGAAGCGCTTTGGTGGAAGAGAGCTACGTCCTACAGTAAATGTAGACCCAGAATTGATTGGCGGAGTGTGCGTACAGGTTGGCGATGAAGTGTTAGACACTTCAGTAAAAGCCCGCTTGGTATCGATGCAAACCGCTCTTAGCGCATAACCGAATAAGATCCCAGGAGTAAGCAAATGCAACTCAACCCATCAGAGATCAGTGAACTGATCAAGAGCCGAATTAGCGGTGTAGGCGTTGGTGCCGAAGTCCGTAATCAAGGCACCGTAATTTCAGTAACAGACGGTATTTGCCGTGTTCATGGCCTTTCAGGCGTGATGCAAGGTGAAATGCTTGAATTCCCAAACAACACGCTTGGTCTTGCGCTTAACTTAGAGCGTGATTCAGTAGGTGCTGTTATTTTGGGTGAATATGAGCACATCAGTGAAGGCGATCCAGTTAAATGTACTGGTCGTATTCTTGAGGTTCCAGTAGGTCCAGAATTATTGGGTCGCGTTGTAAATGCTTTGGGTCAGCCGATTGATGGCAAAGGTCCAATCAATGCAAAAATGACAGACTTTATTGAAAAGGTTGCTCCTGGCGTTATTGATCGTCAGTCAGTTAGCCAGCCTCTTCAAACAGGTTTAAAGTCAATTGACGCGATGGTGCCAATTGGCCGTGGTCAGCGTGAGTTGATCATTGGCGACCGTCAAACTGGTAAGACAGCTGTTGCTGTTGATGCCATCATCAATCAAAAAGGCAAAGGCATTCGTTGCGTATACGTGGCGATTGGTCAAAAAGCTTCTACGATTTCAAACGTATTGCGCAAATTGGAAGAGAACGGCGCAATGGAGTACACAGTGATTGTTGCTGCTTCTGCTTCTGAGTCAGCAGCGATGCAGTACTTGTCAGCTTATGCTGGCTGCACAATGGGTGAGTATTTCCGTGACCGCGGTGAAGATGCTTTGATTGTTTATGATGACTTAACTAAGCAAGCGGTTGCATATCGTCAAGTATCACTATTGTTGCGTCGCCCACCAGGACGTGAAGCTTATCCTGGCGACGTATTCTATTTGCACTCACGTTTGCTTGAGCGCGCAGCTCGCGTGAACGAAGTGTATGTTGAGAAATTCACAAACGGTGCAGTCAAAGGCAAGACAGGTTCATTGACCTCATTGCCAATCATTGAAACACAAGCGGGAGACGTTTCTGCTTTCGTTCCAACCAACGGTATTTCTATTACAGACGGTCAAATCTTCTTGTAAACAGACTTGTTTAACGCGGGCGTTCGTCCAGCGATTAACGCGGGTATTTCTGTTTCACGTGTGGGTGGTGCCGCTCAAACTAAAGTTATTAAGAAATTGTCTGGCGGTATTCGTACT